>Ga0315328_10000010_pt1 | contig 64659 bp, 56 predicted proteins | sample M120032315metaG_FD_203462 | JGI IMG/M metagenome (GOLD analysis project Ga0315328, IMG submission 203462) | Ammonia-oxidizing marine archaeal communities from Monterey Bay, California, United States - M1 200m 32315 | ecosystem: Environmental > Aquatic > Marine > Intertidal zone | place: USA... | reverse complement strand
TTGAAACACCTGTGTCAAGCGCAATTGCCCTGTCGGTAGCATGAATTCCTGGTAGTAAATTATTTATTGTCACACCGGAACCAGCAACTTGCCTAGCAGTCCCTGCGACAAACCCAGTTAGACCAGCACGTGCAGAATTAGATAATCCAAGTACCGCAATCGGCGCTTTAACCGATTGAGATGTTATATTTACAATTCTTCCCCAACCAGATGACATCATTCCAGGAAGTACAGACTGTATTAACGAGATGGGGGTTAACATATTTGCATCAATAGCTTTAATAAAATCTTCACGATCCCAATCAGACCATAGACCAGGAGGAGGACCTCCAGCATTAGTCACCAAAATATCTGGAGACTCACACGCATTCAATATGTTGGCGCGACCCTCTTTAGTAGTAACATCTCCCTGCACGCAAATCACTTTTGATGACGAGCAAGCCTTTATAGCATTGCCAGCTTTTTCTAATGATTCCCCTGACCTAGAGTTTATTACGATGTTTACGCCTTCCATTGCCAATGATTTTGCACAGCCAAATCCCAAACCTTTTGACGAAGCACAAACGATGGCCCATTTTCCATTTATTCCAAGATCCATTTTTGACCCTCATTCTTTTTATAAAAATTAGTTTACTTTAACCTCAATTTAAAATTTTCTTATTATAAGATGCAATCAAAATATCTAAAATTCATAATAGTATATATAGCATTTAATCACAAACTGACATTGCAACACTGAATTTCTAGCATTATACCACGCCGCATGTCAGACCGTAAAAGTATATCACCTAAAAATGAAATAGAGATCAATAGGCGCAGGACTTTTGCCATAATTTCACACCCAGATGCCGGCAAAACAACTTTAACTGAAAAGTTTCTTCTTTACGGAGGTGCTATTCAATTAGCCGGACAAGTAAGGGCAAAGGGTGAGTCCCGTCGAACTCGTTCTGACTTCATGAAGATGGAACAAGATCGTGGAATATCAGTCTCGGCATCCGCTATGTCGTTTGAGTATAAGAATTTTCGTTATAACTTAGTGGACACACCAGGGCACTCCGATTTCTCTGAAGATACTTACCGGACACTTACCGCTGTAGATTCTGCAATAATGGTTATCGATGGCGCGAAAGGCGTGGAGAGCCAAACAAAAAAACTATTTGAGGTTTGCCGCTTAAGAGATATGCCTGTGTTTACTTTTTGCAATAAAATGGACCAAGAAAGTAGAGATACACTTGAAATAATTGATGAAATTCAAACTAACTTGGCAATAGACGTTACGCCAGCAAGCTGGCCTATTGGTGTTGGAAGAGAGTTCCTAGGGTGCTATGATCTTTTAAATGATCGCCTAGAAATCATGGACAGGAGCGAAAGGAACATTGTGTCTGAGAGTGTACAGATTAACGGTTTAGATGATCCAAAAATTGAAACATACATACCAAAGAACTTGTTAGACCGGCTTAGAGAAGAAGTTGAAATAGCGCGCGCGTTACTACCTCCTTTTGATAAAAAGGCATTTTTAGAAGGAACTTTATCTCCAATATGGTTTGGATCAGCAATTAATTCTTTTGGTGTGCAAGAATTAATGGACGGTTTGGGAAATTTCGGTCCGGAACCATTGTTGAGAAAAGCCGAACCCAGATCAATTAATCCTTTTGAAGAATCCGTTTCAGGTTTTGTATTTAAGGTACAAGCCAATATGGACCCTAAACATCGCGATAGAGTCGCGTTTGTGAGAATATGCGCAGGGCATTTTAAACGTGGTATGAAATTAACTCATGTTAGATCCAAAAAGGTAATGGCTATTTCAAACCCAGTTTTATTTTTAGCAGCAGATCGAGAGTTAGCAGAAGAAGCTTGGGCTGGCGATATAATTGGAATTCCCAATCATGGTCAATTAAGAATAGGGGACGCATTAACCGAAGGTGAAAAAATAAAATTCACTGGGATACCTTCATTCGCTCCCGAGTTATTAAAATCTGTCAGATCCACAGATCCGATGAAAGGAAAAAATTTAGAAAAAGCATTAATACAATTTGCTGAAGAGGGTACCGCAAAACTATTCAAACCAATGATTGGATCAGGCTTTATTGTGGGTGTGGTTGGAGCTTTACAATTCGAAGTTTTAGCGAGCAGAATCGAAATTGAATATGGTATTCCAGTACACTTTGAGACTACTCAATTTACATCGGCTCGCTGGGTAACTGGCTCAAGAGATAAAATAGAAGAATTTTCGAATTCAAATAAAGGACACATGGCCGAAGATAACGATAGAGATCCAGTTTTCATGACAAGGCTCCAATGGGATATCGATAGAGTAGAACGAGATCATCCAGAGCTAACTTTGAATTCAATAAAACAAATGATGATATAGTTTGTAAAAAAATAGTACAATTTGAAGGGTTTACTTGAGTTATAAGGCTTTTTGTGACGTTTCGAATTCAATTCCATAGTTGAGGTAGTATTATGTCACTTTTCACCATCATCCTGCCATTTATAGACGGCCTTACTGAACTCCTCAAAAAGTGGCCTTGATACTGGATCATCTTTTGCATTCCATTCAGGATGCCATTGAACAGCCAGAGAGAACCCTTTGGATTCCTTTATTTTTATAGCTTCAGGAGTTTTATCCGGTGCCCAGCCCTCAATTATCACTTTAGGACCAGGCTCAAGTATACCCTGACCATGTAATGAATTAACTGAAACTGAACGAGAGTTTAAAATTCGTTCAAAAACGCCACCTGCTTCTAAAGTTACCTTGTGACGAAGAGCGAACTTTTCTTCTAAGGTTCCATCGGGCGGCATTCGATGGTTTTCACGTCCAGGGATGTCTCGAATTTCTGGATGAAGAGTACCACCCAAGGCAACATTAAACTCTTGAAAACCTCGACAAACTCCAAATATAGGTTGGCCTTGATTAACGCATTCTCTAATTAGAGGTAAAGCTACGTGATCTCGGTCTCGATCAAACTTACCATGTGCCTCCGTCGGTTCAAATCCATATTCTTCTGGATGAACATTTGGCTGAGCTCCAGTGAACAGAAAACCATCACAAATCGCCATCAACTCAATCAGAGAAGAGTATTTTGGATTTGTTGGAATTATCATGGGTATACAATTCATAACTTCTGAAACCACAGCGCAATTCATTTGCCCAGAAGCATGAACTGGATACTCATCGTTTACCAAATAGTTATTGCCCACTATTCCTATTACCGGTCTGCGCATAATCTGGTCTCATCATAAAATAGTTAATTGATTAAAAATATGAATGATAGTTAGTATATAAATTATTGATGTTCAAAGTAAAAATTCCGTAGATGTATTAATAATTAGAAAGATTAACCCTTAAGCTATCAAACATTATCCTAATGACTAAAAGGCTTCAAATTATTCCACAAGTACTGCAGTTTTAAGAAAATACAACAATATTGATCATTTTTTATAATTTTGCACAATTTTATCAATCCTTTCTATTGCATGCCGCTAATTTTTGCGTCAGTACCCTATGGTTAAAATATATGATTTAAAAACACCCAATGTTTTAAAGGATTGAAAATGGCAGATGGTGACACAGATTTGAACGTTCTTCCAACAGAAGACATTTCAATATCCAAAGTATTTGGAATTGAGAGCAAAATAAAAGTAAAAGGTTTTGCAAATAAATCAGATCGGGTTCCTGAAATTGATCAGAATTATGTATTTGATCATGACACCACCTTAGCTATTCTGGCGAGCTTCGCCTATAATCGAAGGTTGATTATTCAAGGGTATCACGGCACCGGTAAATCGACACATATTGAACAGGTTGCTGCTAGATTGAACTGGCCAACAGTTAGGGTAAATCTAGATAGCCACATTAGTCGAATAGATCTAATTGGGAAAGATGCTATTAAACTCAGAAATGGAAAACAAATAACAGAATTTCAAGAAGGTATCTTACCTTGGTCTTTAAGCACAAACACTGCAATAGTTTTTGACGAATATGATGCTGGAAGAGCTGATGTTATGTTCGTAATTCAACGGGTATTAGAAGTCGACGGAAAGCTCACTCTTTTGGATCAAAATAAAGTTATTGAACCCCATCCGTCATTTAGAATTTTTGCAACTGCAAACACTGTAGGGCTTGGTGATATGACAGGATTGTATCACGGAACTCAACAGATTAATCAAGGTCAGATGGATCGTTGGTCTTTAGTAGCAACGCTGAACTATCTTTCTCATGAAGCAGAATCTCAAATTGTACTGTCAAAAAACCCAAGTTATGAGACGGAAAAAGGTAAGAAAATTGTTAGCCAAATGGTGACAGTGGCAGATTTATCTAGAACTGCATTTATGCAAGGTGACTTATCAACAGTAATGAGTCCCAGAACGGTTATTTCTTGGGCTCAAAACGCCAGTATTTTTGACGATATTGGTTATGCATTTCGCGTTACATTCTTAAATAAATGTGATGAATTAGAACGGGAAACAGTTGCTGAGTTTTATCAACGGTGTTTTGACGAAGAGCTCCCAGAATCAGCGGCTAGTGTGAGTCTTGGTTAGTCACTTTGGGAAAAATAATCTTTAGGAAGTAAAACTTGTCTAAATCAAATGTTAATCCAGCGGATCCATTTAAGAAAGCATTAGCTGAAGCAACTAAATCTCTAGCTAACGAGCCTGAATTAAATGTAGCTTTTACTATAGACCCTCCGGGAGTTTCAAATGAAACAATTCGCTTACCTCAGATCAGCAGAAGCCTGACTAAAGAAGAAGTAATGTTGGCTAGAGGAACTGCTGATGCTTTTGCATTAAAGTTTAGATTCCATAATGAAAAAACACACAATAAATATATGCCTCAGGGGCAGTTGGCTAAAGACCTTTATGAGGCGATGGAAACTGTGCGAGTAGAAGCCTTAGGCGCTCGCGTGATGCCTGGAACAGCAAGTAATATTGATGCAAAGATCGAATCAGAATGTGTAAAACTTGGTTACGATACTGTAAGTAAGTCAGCTGATGCACCAATTAGTGCAGCCGCCAGTTTTCTATTCCGACAACTTGCAACAAACCGCGCATTACCAAAAGGAGCTCAAAATATTGTAGATTTGCGTTCAGACTTGTTTGGAACGGATGCAACAAAGACCTTAAAAGATCTAAGAGAAACTCTATCAGATCAGACAGAATTTTCAAAATTAACAAGACAGGTAATAGAAGATCTTGGATTTGGGGATCAACTAGGAGAAGACCCAGATCAAAATGAAAACGACCAACAAGAAGATGCAGAGCAAGAGGATCAAGAAAAAAATCAAGAAAGCGATGGAAATGAAAATCAAGAACAACAAGAAGACTGGGAACAAGACCCGGAAGATGGTGGAGAGCAAGACACAGATCCCTCACAAGCTCAAATAAACGCAGATGATCTCGATAATTCTGATATGTCAGAAGATGCAGAAATGCCTGATGGCGATCAATCAATGGAGCCGCCGCCCACAAATCATTATTCAGATGCTGATCCAAACTATAAGGTCTACAATGCAGACTTTGACGAAGAAATTTTAGCAGAAGAACTCGCTGAACCAGCAGAATTAGAGCGCCTAAGAGCTTATCTAGATCAACAGTTAGAACCGTTAAAAGGGGCGGTAAGTAGATTAGCAAACAAATTACAAAGAAGGTTGCAAGCTCAACAAAATCGAAGTTGGCTTTTTGACATGGAAGAAGGAATATTAGATTGTGGTAGACTTGCTCGTGTTATATCTAATCCCACGACACCACTATCTTTTAAAGTAGAAAGCGATATCGAATTTCGTGACACTGTTGTCACTCTATTATTAGACAATTCTGGATCAATGAGAGGTCGACCCATATCAATTGCTGCCATTTGTGCAGATGTTTTGGCAAGAACATTGGAACGATGCCAAGTTAAAGTCGAAATATTAGGATTTACCACAAAAGCATGGAAAGGTGGGCAAAGCCGAGAAGCTTGGCTACACGATGGTAGAAAACAGACACCAGGTCGTTTAAATGATTTGCGACATATAATCTATAAAAGTGCCGATGCTCCATGGCGACGAACCAGATCAAATCTAGGATTAATGATGAAAGAAGGTTTGTTAAAAGAAAATATAGATGGCGAAGCATTAGAATGGGCATCGAATCGTATTATGTCTCGTGGAGAAGCACGAAAAATACTTATGGTGATTTCAGATGGAGCACCTGTAGATGATAGTACTTTGTCCGTCAATTCCGCAAGTTATTTGGAAAAGCATCTTCGCGATGTGATTGATATGATTGAAAACAGAAAAATGATAGAATTAATCGCTATAGGTATAGGTCATGACGTAACAAGATATTATGAGCATGCAGTAACCATAACTGACGTCGAGCAATTAGCTGGTGCAATGACAGAGCAATTAGCAGGTTTATTTGATAATAAAAATTCTGATAAAAAACGAAAATACAAAAAAAAATCTAGAAGAATTATTTAATCCAACTTTGATATTATATTTGCTAATATTTTTATGAATGCTCTTCTTGTGAATTTTTAATCAAAGCTTCAGTATAAATCTTCAATACATCCAAATGATACACAACGCCTAAAAGATTCGATTTTCTTTTTTCACCCTTAGGTTTAAAAACAAACAAATAATCTACGTTATCTTGGTCAAAGGCCTGAAGAGCTAATTCAAGTGAGTTATCTAATGAAATAAAATTTTTACCTGTAAAGATGTCTTTTTCAAATTTTGCCTCTTCAATTAAATCAAAGTGATTATTTTTTATCACATCCCCAACACTTTTATTACGTAACAAATAAAATTGGGAACCATTAATTAAATTTAGATTTCGACGTGTCAGTTGATTTAGAAAAAATGACTTGTCTACAAACTTACTTGTTAATGCCGTAGATGTAGAGACAGCAGCCATAACAGCAAGGCCAACTTGCCAGTTGCCAGTTAACTCAAAAACTATCAAAGTTGTGGATATGGGAGCTCCCAAAACAGCTGCGGCAACAGCACCCATTCCAGCCAGTGAGTACAAAGTCTCTGAACCAGACGCAGATGGGAAAGTAGATGTAGCTACTAATCCAAAAGCTAGACCAGTTAAGGCGCCAATCATCAATGAAGGGGAAAATATTCCACCGCCCATACGACCCGCCATTGTGACGACAACCGCCGCAACCTTAACTATAGCAAACACAAAAATTGTCTTGAGAGCAAGCTGCCCTGTCAGAGCGCCAGAAGTTGTTTCATATCCAACTCCGATTATATGTGGGAATTTTATAGCGATAATCCCTAAAATAAAACCTGCTATCGTTGGTCTTAACCAAAATGGAATATTATTTTTGTGTTGAATCCTAGTTGCAAAATCATCAATCAAAAATATAGATCGTATAAAAACTACTGAAACCATTCCACAAATTAGTCCTAAGATCATAAAGGCGGGCAACTCTGAATAAAAGGCAAATGTTGTTTCATTTCCCAAGGTGAATTCTGTCACATTGCCATAAAAAAATCTGCCAATGATCGTTCCAGCTACCGATGCTATTGCAATAGGTGCAAAAGCATGAATTGCAAAATGCCTTAAAATAACCTCTAGGGCAAAAAGAGTTCCAGCTATGGGAGCATTAAATGAAGCACTCACCGCTGCAGCGACTGCGCACCCCAACAAATCCCGAGAAGAAATATCTTCAGCATTCATCAAGTTTGAGATCCAAGTTGAAATAACGGCGGCCAAATGAACAACTGGACCCTCTCTTCCTGTTGATCCACCCGTGGTTAACGTTACCAAGGACACAAAAGTTGAAACTAATCCAAACTTCAAAGATACCCGTCCATTATTCAGCGTTGCGCCTTCGATAACATCAGATACAGATCCATTTCTATCCTGTTCTGAAAAAAAATAGATAATTAAACCTACAGCTAAACCACCCGAAACAGGTATAAGCAAAACCCACACCCAAGGGATATTATGAGCTTTCAACAATAATGTGATTTCATCACTTTGATAAAATATTTTTTGTAACGAAGAAACTAAAAATCGAAACAAAACAGCTGCAAAGCCACTAATGATACCTACAATAAACGCAATAGTCCAAAATGTGAGAGGGATTGATTTATTACCTCTTAAATATTTTGAATAAGTATTTATTGTTATTTTCTCCTTTTGCAGCCAACCACCTTGATCAAAAAAAATTTGATCAATCCGTTCTTTAACAAAACCTATTAATAAAACATATTTACCACAACTTTATATAAAAAAATCAAAACACATTTATTCTTAACCTTTTAATAATACTTTTGCAGCCAATCTAGCTTCCGAAGTGATTGTACCACCTGACAACATTCTTCCAATTTCTTCTACTCTTTCTGTTGGCTTAAGCTGTACAATACTAATCGTGTTTTCAGAATTCTCTGCATATTTGACAACTTTAATATGATGATGTCCCAAAGCGGCAACCTGCGGACTATGGGTGACAGCTAATATTTGAGAACCACTTGCTAACGATCGTAACCGCCTTCCAACAGCATCGGCTGTAGCTCCTCCAACACCACTGTCTATTTCATCAAATACCAAGGATATGCCATAATTTAAATTAGCCAATGAAACCTTTAAGCCAAGTAAAAATCGAGAAAGTTCTCCCCCTGAAGCAATCTTATTTATTGGTCCCATGGACAAACCTGGGTTCGTTGCAATATTAAAACTCACTTTATCATTTCCGCTAATACTCGAACTTGCAGGTTCTATATTAGTTTTAAACTTTGCTTGTTCTAACTTCAGTGCAGGTAATTGTTCCCGCATAGCGTCATCCAGTTTTTTTGCTGCTTTAATACGCCGTTTTGTTAAACCTTGAGCCACTTCACTGTATTTTCTTTCCAAGCCAATAACACGAAATTCTATTTCATCCAGAGTAACATTAGATGAACTTAGTTCCTCAAGTCGATTTGATAAATCAATTGATAAATCAAGTAAATTATTAGGTGAAACTTTATATTTTCGCGACATTTCTCGTATACAAAACAAACGCTCTTCAACTTCTTGCAGAACATCTCCTTCAAAATTCAAATCAGAAAGATGATCCAAAATACTCTTTGTCGCACTCATGATCCCGTTAGAAGCATTTTCAAGTAACTCTATCGTGGTTCCCAGATTGAGTTCTGAATTATTTTCTAATTGAGTTAATCTTCGCAGTGATTCATCAACATTTTTTTCAACCATGCCGCTATCAAGAATTTCATAAGATTTTTGAAGCTCAACTTTTATTTTTTCTGCCACTTTAATGAACCGTCTACGATCATCCAGGGCTACTTCCTCACCAATTTGAGGAGATAACGCCTCCAATTCATCAATTGCGTGTCTTAGGTACTCCTCATCATTCTTGATTTCTTCAATCTTATTGGACACCTCAATCAAATTAGTTTTTTCTATAAGCAGCTCATTCCAAATTTCCTGTAAATTAATAATTTGAGGTTCAAGTCCCGCAAAAGTATCTAATAATTCGCGTGGCCCTTTATCAGTTCGCAATCCATTATCATCATTTTGACCTTGAATTTCGATTAATAATTTTGACAACTCTCTTAATATTTGGTTTGAACATCTTTGATCGTTTATAAATGCTACCTTTTTTCCATCATTATAATTTATGCGTTTTATAATCAATTCGTTATCACAGTTTTTAAAACCTGCATGGATCAAAACTTTCCAAACATCATGATCAGTTGCTAGATCAAAAGTCGCGATCACTTCACCCTGCTCAACGCCATGACGTACATAGTTAGCACGACCTCTGACCCCTAGAACAAAATTTAGACAATCCAGTAAAATTGATTTTCCCGCACCAGTTTCACCAGTAAATACGTTTAAACCACTAGTGAAATTAATTGAAATTTTCTCTATTAATAAAATATTTCGGATTTCCAAGGAAGATAACATCAATCAAAACCCATTATTAGTTTATATCCAGTCGCCACGAATTACTTGGCGGTAAACGTCTCCTAACCATCCCTTAAAAGCATTTGTATTTAATCCATCGTTCTTTCCGCCCAGAAGATTATAAGTATCCTGATACCAAATAGATGACTTGAAATTGTGTCCTAAAATTGCACCAGAGATTGTTGCTTCTTTTATTAATCCCAAAGACAAATAAGCCTCGACTAACCTGTGCAGCGCTTCAGGCGTGTGACTAGTGGTTGGATACTCTTCGACAACTATTTTAAATCTATTAATTGCAGCAGTATAGTGACGGTTTTTTAAATAATACCTGCCAATTTCCATTTCTTTTGCAGCCAAATGATCAAAGGCTAATTCAACTTTAAGTGAGGAAGATTTTGCGTATTCACTATTTGGATACCTTTCAATAATTATTCTGAAAGTTTTCAATGCCTCATAGGTATTCACCTGATCACGACCAATATCATCAATTTGATCGTAATAGCTTAAGGCTATAAGATAATAAGCATAAGGAGTATCTTCATCAGCAGGGTAAAACCTTATAAATCGTGCAGCAGATACCCTACTGGCTTCATAATCTTTTTCTTCAAGAAGTGCCACAGCATTCATTAATAAAGCACGTTTTGCTAAACCAGAATATGGGTAAATTCGTTCAATTTCTAAGAATAGTTCCGCTGCTTTTACTTTATCACCAAAATCAAATTCTTTTTGCGCTTTAGAATAAATTTCTTCAGCGGATAAATCTTTCAATACTATTTCACTATTTAAGTTAGTACAACTAATTAACATACAAAGAAGTAAACCATACGTACCAAATGTTTTTTTCTTAAAAAACTTCAAAAAACCCATAACTAACCGTTCCTAAACTAAGACATGCTCGATGCCCGTTTAATATATAAATATAAACTTAAGCAACAAGTCTTAATTACCCCAATAAAGCAATAACACGAAAGAAACTTAATCCAACTTTTTATAATTTCGGTAAATCTTCTTTACGCACTCCAACACCAGGCAAAACGGCGGCGATTTCATTAGAGCAGATACTCATTTCGAAAGCAGAAGAATCACAAAACAGCTTCCTGAGCAATTGATTGGTTACTGAATGGCCTGCTTTTATACCTTTAAATGCTCCAACTATAGGCGCTCCAGCTAACGCTAAATCACCCAATACATCTAACATTTTATGCCTTACGCATTCATCCTTATACCTAAACCCTTCAGGATTGAGGATTCTCTCTCCATTCACTACTATGGCATTTTGAAGACTTCCACCTAAGGCCAATCCATTTTTTTGCATTGTTTCCACATCAGAATTTCTACAAAAAGTTCTACTATTGCTCAGCTCTTTAACAAATGATCCATTAGCCATATTAAGTGATTTTGTTTGATATCCAATGGCAACATCGTCAAAATCAATCTCAAAATCTATAGAAAGACTACTACTCGGGCTAATACTTGCAAAAGCACTTTCACTTTTAACAATAACTTCCTTTTTGACATGAATAACTCTAACAGGTTCAAGAAGCTGTTTAATCCCACCAAAAAGTATTTTTCTCACAAACCAATCAGCACTTCCATCCATAATTGGTATTTCGGGCCCATTCACCTCAATTAAAGCATTCTGTACTCCACATCCTGAAAGTGCAGCCATTAAATGCTCTACTGTGGAAATAGATACCCCAATTTCATTCGATAATTTTGTGCAAAGAAGAGATTCACTCACATTTAAATAATGAGCCGCAATCATATTATCTCTATCAGTAATATCTGTCCGTCTAAACCAAATACCATATTGAGCGGCGGATGGCTTTATTTTCATAGACACCTTAGTTCCAGAATGGAGTCCCACACCAGTGCATTTTATTGCCTGCTTAAGCGTTGTTTGCAAAACTGTCTCCAACTTTTGTCTGAATTTTTTTTCAGATCTCTATTATTTAAGTCTTAATTCGGTTAAACTACGACGTTTAGAATTATTAGACAATTCAAAAATTGTGACGTTTTGTAACAACTAGAAAGCAACTGAATTGTTGTTAATCGTATTAAATCAATAGTTTAGCCATTTTTCAAATATTTTAAAAGAGCTTAGTTCGCTTGACGTCTCAAGAATGCAGGAATTTCAATAGCATCTTTTGTATCTGCGTTCCTATCTTCGTCATCCTGTTCTTCAGCATCCAAACTAGGATTGATCGAAGAAGAGGCACCCGTCATCCTATTAATTAAACTATTGATACCAAATCTAGCAGTTGTTTTTTGCGGTTTTTCAAAATCTTTTTGTTCTGAATTTAAAGTTATCGCTCCAACCCTATCATCGAATTCATTTTTATTGATTTTGACATTACTAAAATTATCAGTTTTTTTTACATCATCATCTTGTTTATAAGTTTCAACCACGGCTTTTAACTTATCTAGCGTCTCTGCTGAGGGTGTGCCAAACTCTGGTGCTTTTGGTGGAATGAAATTCAAAAGATCCGTGTCGCTGCGCTCAGTAGACATTGGCGCAACAGTATCACTCGTCTTTGGTTTGTATATTGGTTCAGGAATTGAATTGCTGACATCTATATTCTTGCCTTCAGAAACATCAGCAACCGGTTCAGAAGAACTATCTATCAAACTCTCCTTGAACAGACCATCTTGTTCAGAACCATTAGTTTCTTTGTCCAAACTTTCATTATTTTGCATATCAGTCGCCAAGGGTTCAGCCATTGTTCTTCGAGGCAACGGGGCCTCCAGATTATTATCATTAGCATCAATTCCAGTGGCTACTACGGAAACTCGCATCACACCATCAAGATTTTCATCTACTGTAGAACCAACAATTATATTAGCTTCAGGATCGACTTCTTCTCTTATTCTATTTGCCGCCTCGTCCAATTCAAAAAGCGTGAGATCTTGGCCGCCCGTAATGTTAATCAGAACACCCTTCGCACCTCTCAAAGAGATTTCATCTAACAATGGGTTAGCTATAGCTTTTTCAGCTGACTGTATTGCACGGTCTTCGCCGGAAGCTTCACCAGTTCCCATCATTGCCTTACCCATCTCATCCATGACTGCACGAACATCAGCAAAATCCAAATTAATAAGTCCAGGTCTGACCATCAAATCTGTGATCCCCTTCACGCCTTGATAAAGAACATCATCTGCTAAATTAAATGCATCCGCAAAAGTTGTTTTTTCATTAGCTATTCTAAACAAATTTTGGTTTGGGATAATGATTAAGGTATCAACAACTTTTTGCAAAGCCTCAACGCCTTCTTCGGCCTGTCTCATTCGCTTTGCACCCTCAAATTGAAATGGCTTTGTAACGACACCAACCGTTAAAACTCCAAGCTCTCGAGCAGCTTGCGCAATAATTGGAGCAGCTCCTGTTCCAGTGCCACCACCCATCCCAGCAGTAATGAATGCCATATGAGAACCCGCTAAATGATCAACAATTTCTTCAATGGTTTCTTCTGCAGCAGCAGCTCCTACTGAAGCCCTAGCTCCAGCACCCAAGCCTTCTGTTACCTTAACACCCATCTGAATCTTATTTTTGGCGTTGGATTGTTGCAAAGCCTGAGCATCTGTATTCGCCGCAACAAACTCAGCACCTTCTAATTTTTTCTCAATCATATTATTTACGGCGTTACCTCCGGCTCCACCGATGCCAAATACAGAAATTCTGGGTCTTAAATCATTTTGTCCTGGTACACTTAAATTTAGTGTCATTTGCTGCTCCGCTTATATTTGTTTATTTGTATTTACCTTTTTGTTATTATGATAACTAATATAAACCCATTGGTCACGAGAAAATTTCAACATATGGTTACTTTTTGTGTCTTACACCCCGATATTTAGATTATTTTTTTGTTTTTCACCAGTTTTCGCGTAACCACTTTGTCATTCGTTTAATTGAACGTTCAGCATAATTTTTATTTGCCAAGTCAAAATCCCACCATTCATCCTGAGGATATGCCGCAAAAAGTGCCAAACCAACAATTGCTGAGAACCCGGGGCCTGAGGCCGCTTGAGGCAACCCTCTAACTCGTAATGGTCTTCCCATTCTTACTTGTTGACCTAAGATCTTGGCCGCCAACTGATCCAATCCGGGTATTTGGCTAGCCCCCCCAGTTAGTACAATTCTTTGACTTGGTAAAAACTCGAACCCAGCCGAAAGTAATATTTCTCGAACACCTTCTAAAGTTTCCTCTACTCTCGGTCGCATAATTCCAATCAATTCTGACCTAGTAACCGATCTCTTATCATGTTCCCAATCTCCTGTATCACCACCTATTTGAATCGCTTCACGATCGTCCATCCCGGTAGCTAATACACCTCCATTCAGGTTTTTAATTCTTTCAGCTAAATTGACGGGGATTTGTAAACCATGTGAGATGTCAGACGTGATATGATCGCCTCCAATTCTAACAAAATCACTAAAAATCATATGTTTCTTGAGAAAAATTGAAATCCCTGTAGTACCACCACCCATGTCCACACAGGCTGCACCAATTTCTTGTTCATCTTCTACCAACGAAGAAATTGCTGAAACATACGAAGATGATGCAATTCCTGCTAATTCTAAATCACAGCGTTTGACACAGTGTAAAATCGCTTCGATTGAACTTGAATCAACCGTCAGTAAATGCATGTCAACTGAAAGATTCTTACCGACCTGCCCTCTTGGATCTAATAATCCATTTTTGTTGTCTAAAGAAAAGTTTACAGGTTGAGCGTGCAATGCGTCGCGGTTAGAGCCATATTGTGGTACTTCACAACTACCCAAAACGTTTGCGATATCGCCACCGTCAACCATTCCATTCTGAGTGACGCTGCTTCCACTAAGACCGTATGAACGAGGCTTACCTCCAGAAAAGCAAGTAATTATATGATCCACCCTTAAACCAGCCATTTTTTGAGCCGCTTGCACTGCCGTTCTAATCGCACGCTCTGTCTCGCGAATAATATCTATATCACCAAATTTTACTCCACGCGATTTAATTGTTGAAACCCCTATAATTCGAAAATCTGCCTGACCAACCATCGATCCTACCGTGTCTTCAGGATCCTTTGGCTTAACTCCATCAAATTTCAAGACAAGACATGCCACCTTTGAGGTTCCGACATCCAAAACTGCTATAACACCTCTTTGAATTGCAACTTTCCGTGCTCGCCTCATCGCCCTTTGAGTTTCATACAAATTATTCATCAAATCTCTCCTTTATCCACATCATTGAGTTTGATTTCTACCGTCTCTGGAAACGGCTTATGTCTTCTAATTGTCATGCGATCAATGTTTCTAAAGTCTAATACACTGAAATTTCGAGAAGAAAGCCTATACGATTTGTTAAGCGCAACTACGGTTTTTAAAACCAGAGCTATATCCTGAGTTGGTAACATAACTTTTCTCTCTTCTGTAAGAATTATGTCCCACCTTCGGCCTCCCACTCTGACAAGGCCAATTATCTCATTCGAAAATAAATCGTTATTTTCATAAATAAATAATGCCTCTTTAACATAATTGTTAGCATCTTGACCCGCTATTAAGGGCAAATGACTATATTTTTTCCGATTTTCAACATCACCAATGCTTATTCCGTTTACATCAAGAATCTCCAAACCGTTACTATTTCGCCAAAAAATTACAGGTATCCTTTCCGAAATATCAACATGAATAATATTTTCAACAATATATACTTCAGCATTTTCAACAGATTTCAATAATTGAACTTTTGACTTTAGATCTCGAAGGTCAACGTCATAAGAACTCACAGGCAGATCTACGTTCATAGTATTTCGCACTTCGTTCAACATAGTGTGATTGACGCCATCAATTTTGATTAAATTTATTAGAAATTCTGGCCTATTTCTGATATTTTCTCTAAATTCACGCCAGCTAATTTTCAAAACGTCTGTGTTTTCAGTTCTTGAAAAGTATGTGAAACTAATAATCACAATTAGCAGGATAGGAACTCCAAATTTTATGATAAATCTAACAAATGGAGTGAGCCACAATCGCTCCAATCTATAAAGGATTCGGCTAGGTGCTGGATCGGTTTTATTATTTTCTAACGATCGCATGAGGCATCCTGGATCAATTTTTGACATAAATTCTCAAATGAAACCCCACAAAACTCTGCTTGTTCAGGAGTAAGGGACGTAGGGCACATTCCTGGTTGAGTGTTTGTTTCCAATAATTTCAATCCTAATATTCCTTTTGTATCATCCCATCTGAAATCAGTACGACTTACTCCTCTGCAACCAAGCGCCAAGTGAGCAGACAGTGCGTGTTGCTTGCATGCATCAAAAATCACATTTGGTAAATTTGCTGGTACTTCATGAAGTGACCCATTTTCAGTATATTTTGCATCATAATCATACCAGTTGTCTGTAATTATTTCAGTAACAGTCAGCGGTATCTCATCCAAGACTGTCACAGTTAGTTCACGTCCTGGTATGAACTCTTCCAACATGACCTGTCCATTATAAGTATAATCATTAGTCTCATTAGTCTCAGAATTACAAACAAAAGAAACTCCAAGTGATGATCCACCATTAATTGGCTTTACAACATAGGGAGGTTTCATATGGTTTTTGTCGTTAATTAAGTCGGCAGAAATAATAATACTCGTTGCACAAGGCAGTCCAACAGACCGATAGACCGCTTTTGTTCTCTCCTTATCCATAGCCAAAGCGGACGATAAAACCCCAGAATGGGTATAAGGTATTTTCATCCATTCTAAAATTCCTTGGACACAACCATCCTCTCCCCAGCGACCGTGTAACGCATTAAATACGGCGTCAGGCTTAAGTAGATGTAGTGCTTGCACTACATCGTTTTTGGCATCAATCTCTGAAACCTCATAACCAATAGACCTCAAAGCATTTCCACACTCATTGCCAGAAACTAACGAAACCTCACGCTCATCAGAACATCCACCTTTTAATACTACAATATGTCTAATTTTTTCATAATCCATTTTATCTACACTAAACTTCTATCTTCTATTTTATTACTTATTTTAGATTTTCTACCAACAAGCTTGATCTCCCACTCCAATTTAATACCACTGTGATCAAACACCCGCTTTATGATTTTCTCACCAAGCTCCTCCAATTGAGCAGAAGTAGCATCACCAGTATTTATTAAAAAATTCGAATGTTTTGATGAAACTTTTGCACCACCTAGTTGAAACCCTCTAAGGCCAGCATCCTCAATCATTTTCCAAGCTTTTAAGTCATTCTGATCATCTGCTTTACCACTTGAGGCCCTACCAGATGGGTTTCTAAAAGCAGAACCACAGCTAAGCTCACCCCTTGGCTGCGTAACATTTCGATTTTCTATCATATCTTCCATTTTAGCATTCAAGTATTCTGGATCAGACACATTAGATTTAAAAAATGCACTTGTCATAACCCAGCCATTAGGAATTCTAGATTTTCGGTAAGAAAAGTTTAAATCTTTAGCATCCAAGCTACGCAGCAAACCTTCACGAGAAACAAATTGAGCTGAAACCAACACGTCTTTAATATACTTACCATAACAACCTGCATTCATACAAACAGCCCCTCCAATTGTACCGGGGATTGTTCGCAAAAATGTTAAATCAACTCCAGCACCTGCCGCCTTTTGCGCCACATGTGATCCAAAACTTGCCCCACCAGCGGCAACCACGCCATCGCCCTTAAGAACTATCTTATTGAATTGTTTTCCAAGACGAATACAAACCCCATCAATACCACCATCTCTGATAATCAGATTGGAACAAGCACCCAACACAAAAATTGGTATCTTTCTATCAATTTTTACAAAAAATTCTTGTAAGTCAAAAATATCGTTGGGCTTAAAAAATACTTCGGCAGGACCACCAACTTTAAGCCAAGACATTGTTGATAATGGAAGACTCTTTTTTATCTGACCTCTAACATTTGGCAAATCTATCATCCGCGGACACCCATCATATTATTAGCCCAAGTCGATATACTTCCAGCTCCCATAAATACTATCATATCATTAGGTTTTGCATGATTTGTTATAAAACTTAGTAAAGATTTTTCATTGTCTATTTTATGCACTGGTTTATTAGAACGTTCAGATATACTGGATATCAATGCGTTACTAGTAATACCCTCTATGCGTTTTTCTCCTGCTGAAAATATTGGTGTAATACCAATTATATCAGCGTCGGCGAAACAATTACAAAATTCTTCGAACAAATTTGAAAGCCTGCTAAATCTATGAGGTTGATGGATAGCTATAACCCTTCCATTTGTAGCTTGTTTAGCAGCTTTTAAAGTTGCACTGATTTCTGTTGGGTGGTGAGCGTAATCATCTATGATCACAATATCATTAAATTTACCAAGATTAGTAAAACGACGGTTAACTCCTCTAAATCCGATTGCACCCGCACGAATATCTGCGTCAATCATTCCCAGATGACGTGCCACCGCCACAGCAGCTAATAAATTAGAAATATTATGTTCACCAATCATTGGAAATTCTAAATCATTAATCGTCTTCGAGCCGTCAGAAAAAGCAATATCGAACTTAGTTTTACCATTTTGCACCACAAGGTTTTTTGCCCTAACGTTAGCACAACTATTCAAACCAAATGTCACAATTCTTCGATTATCAAATCTGTTAATAAGAGCTATAACATCCTCATCATCAGCGCACAAAACGGCCAATCCATAAAATGGTATCTTAGAAATGAATTCGAAAAATGCCTCTTTTAAAACCTCAAATGAACCATAATATTCCATATGTTCTGGATCAATATTTGTTACTATCGAAATCGTAGATGGTAGTTTTGTGAAACTGCCATCACTTTCGTCAGCTTCAACGACCATCCATTCACCTGTCCCTGTCCGAGCATTCGATCCATACGCGTGAATTATTCCGCCATTAATCACCGTGGGATCAAATCCACCAGAATCTAACAAAGCAGCTACCATAGTAGTTGTGGTAGTTTTACCATGTGTTCCCGCAACAGAGATATTAGATTTCATCCTCATCAATTCAGCCAACATTTCGGCCCTAGGGACAACTGGGATATTCCTACTGTAAGCTTCCTGTAATTCGAGATTATCAGACCCTATTGCTGACGAAACGACAACAACGTCCACTTCAGCTAAGTTTTTTGCTTCTTGTGTTAAGAAAATTTTGACTCCAATACTTTGCAAACGGGTTAAAATTTTACTAGCTTTTAAGTCTGATCCCTGTATTTGGTAACCATGAGTAATTAAAACTTCTGCTATTCCTGACATACCGATACCACCAATGCCAACAAAATGTATAAGCCCAATTTGGGCTGAAAGCTTGGTTTTTATCGCCATTATGTTGACCCCAAGTTATTTTTTTCAGCTAGCGAAATCACCAACTCTGTTAAATTTTTAGTAGCGTTACCCTTACAATTATCGTGTGCTAATTTTGCCATTTGAGAACAACGTTTAGGATTTAAGATAAATTTATGAATAACATTTCTCAACTCTAAGGCTGTTAACTTATCTTCTGTTAGTAAGATTGCAGCATCAACAGAAACTAGCGGTAAAGCATTAGCCGTTTGTTCGTCACGAATTGCAGCTTTTAAAGGTATTAAAATAGAAGGCCGACCTATGATCGAAATTTCGGCAATAGTAGAAGCTCCCGCACGACTTATTATTAATTGCGCTTCATTAAGTCTTTTTGGAATGTCAGAAAAAAAATCTTGCACATCAGCATTTATTCCAGAATTACAATAAAAATCATTAACTCTACTTTTGTCCTCTTTACGGGCTTGATGTGATACCTGGAGGTTTTTTATAATATTATCTGGTAACAGACTCAAAGCAGTTGGCACTACATCAGACAAAATTCTCGCCCCCTGTGATCCTCCTAGGATCACAATACTAACCGGGTAATCACCTGGTGGAATATAAGGAGAGTTCTTTAGCTTCATTATTGATTGCCGAACCGGATTTCCACAATCAAAAGCCTTCACACCTTTAGGTAGCTTTGTTGGCCATACACCGCAAGCAACAATAGTAGACCGGCGCACAAAAAATTGATTAACTCGTCCAAGTATACCATTCTGCTCATGGATCAACAATGGGACACGAAGTAAAGTAGCGGCCAGCATAATTGGAAAAGCTGGGTATCCCCCAAACCCAGCAACAACTTTTGGCCTATCTTTTATTATGTGAAAGATTGCTAAACATGTCCCTAGGAATAATTTAAAAATGACATTAATTTTTTTAATTAGATTTTTTCTAGAAAATGTGGAGCTTGGAATTGCAACAACATCTATTTTTTCATGGAATTTGCTTGCGTATTTAATACCTCTACTGTCAGTAAAAACCTTTACACGCCAACCGTCTTTTAAAATATAATCAGCCAAAGCCTGTGCTGGAAATATATGCCCCCCTGTTCCTCCCGCTGCAATAAATAAAAGTGGCTGATCAATTGGCTTCATATCTAGGGTTCACCAGCTTGGTTTTGACCTATTGCGTCACCTATCACTCCTTGAGCCCGTTCTCTGGTGAAAGCCAAAAGCATACCCAAAGTAATTCCTCCAGCAAGCAAACTAGAACCGCCGTAACTTATAAAGGGTAATGTCATTCCTTTTGCTGGCAATAATCGAACAGCAACACCAAGGTTTATAAGCGCTTGTATAGCAAACAAAACTGCCAATCCAGTTCCAGCTAATCTAATAAAAGAATTTCGTTCTTTGATTAAGCGAAATAATGATCTTACAGTTATGGTCAAATAAACAAAAATTATAAGCAATACGAAAATTAAACCATATTCTTCTGCTGCAACGGCTATAATAAAATCAGTATGTGCATCGGGAAGTACACTTTTTACTATTCCCTCTGCAACCCCCACACCAAATATGCCTCCTTCTTGAATGGCATTCGTAGCATAGCCAATTTGAGTATTTGGATCTATTTCCGCGATTAAAAACCCATCAATCCGCCGTGCAAAATGCTCTGAAATATTGTATGCAAAAACACCAGCACTAAGGATAGAAATAACAACAACCAATAACAAAATCAAAGGAGCACCGGCGACAAAATAAATCATTCCCCAACTGGCAAGTATCAGAGATGCCTGACCAAAGTCAGGTTGAATTACTAAAAATAAAGAAACTAAAATAGCGATAGAAAATGAAATCATTTTTCCTGGTGGTCCATTTATTTCTGAGGAAACTGCTATTAACCATGCAGTTAGGATGACAAAAAATGGCTTTAAAAATTCTGATGGCTGTAACGAAGAAAATCCTAATGAATACCATCGAATGGATCCTTTGCCAAAATCGGTACCAAAAATTGGCAGCAATGCTAATGCTATGAACGCTAATAAAAAACCAATAACGCCAATGCGACGTATCGACTTTGGAGACAGGATCGAAAAAATCAACATAATTAATATGGATAAACCACCGAAACATAACTGCCTATTTACGTAATGTAATGGCAAAAAACCATTTTTTATTGCGAGTGGGGGGGATGCTGCTAAACCAAGTAATATACCTATGCCAAAAAGCCCCAGAACCAATGCCAGGGACATTCTGTCAATGGTATGCCACCAGTGCGAAACAATCGGCTCTCTCGTTTGAGATGACACCGATCCATAAATTATATCAGTCATAAGCGCTGCCGCCTGCCTTCAATCTTTGTTGGTTTATCCAACTTTTTATTGAGCACACCCTAACGTGAAAAAAAAGAATTCGCTAGAGGAAAATTACATTTCTAGTTCTTTCACCAATTTGCAAAAATGCAAACCACGTTGCTCAAAATTTGCGTATTGATCAAAGCTAGCTGCGGCGGGAGATAACAATACTGTATCTCCTGGAATTGCATTTTTGCAAGCATCCACAAACGCTTCTTCTAATGTCTGAAAAATACTATGAGGAAAACCACTTATTTGACCAGAAAATTCCAAAGCGCTTTCCCCAATTAAATAAGTTTTCTTTACCGAACCCAAATACCTAGTCAACGACGTAATACCATCGTCTTTTCCACGGCCTCCGGCAATCCAATGAATATTGGAAAATAAATTTAAAGCACTTATTGTACTAGTTGCATTTGTAGCCTTGCTATCATTAATAAACTTAACACCACTCAAAGTCGCTAACAACTCTGCGCGATGGGGAAGAGCCTTGTAACTCTTTAGCGCTATGAAAATATCTTCTGGCAAAATTTTTAAAACTCTGCAAACTGCATAAGCTGCACATACATTTTGAAGATTGTGGATGCCCAGCAAGCCAGCTAAATTTGTAATATCGAGTTTAGTAACTATTTTTCCCAACTTAGCTTCAAACAAATTAATGCCATCAGAAAAAATAGACCAATCATCAAAGGTCAAATCTAGTTTTGTTGAAATTGTTATTAACTGACTTTTCTTCTTGGAACGTAAATCACTAGTTATTGCAAGGCCTTCTTTTTCATCCACCCCAACAACCGAAACCTGAGCTCGATCTGAGTTAAATAATCTCCTTTTTGCAGAAAAATACCCACCAATACCACCGTGCCTATCCAAATGATCAGGTGCAAAATTTAAAAAAACTGCAATATCTGGAATCAACACTTTTGCAACTTCAATTTGATAGCTACTCAATTCCATTACCGTATTTTTTACAATACTAGCTGGATTAAGATCAAAAAGTGGCGTGCCGATGTTACCACCAATCTGAGCATTCACATTAGAACTATTTAAAATATGACAAATTAAAGCACTGGTGGTTGATTTACCATTTGAACCAGTCACTGCGACAGTCTTTGGCAATACGGAGTTATTATCAGGAAATCTTTTAGAATAACTTTGAAAAAATAAACTAACATCGTTATCAATTGGAACCTGATGTCTCCAGGCTTGCTGCACCACTTGGTTTACTTTGGGGTAGAGATAAGGGATACCCGGTGACAATAATAATAGTGCAAACTTATTCCAGGTTTTTGAAATCCTAAGATCTTCTATAATTAAACCAGCAGATTTAGCACGGTTTTGAGCAGCCGTGGAATCATCCCAGCATACTGGAATTGCCCCACCTCGCTTTAATGCCAATGCAGTCGAAAAGCCTGATCGACCCAAACCATAGATCGCTACTTTTTGTCCTTTGAAAAAATCAATTGATAGCAAATAGAAAATCCCTCAAAATTTATCTTATCTTAAGTGTTGCGAGACCAATCAACGCTAGGATGACTGAAATGATCCAAAACCGAATGACTATTGTGCTTTCAGCCCATCCCTTCTTTTCAAAGTGATGGTGAATTGGTGCCATTAAGAATACTCGTTTGCCTGTTACTTTAAAATAAAAAACCTGTATTATCACCGATAATGCCTCCACAACGAATAACCCACCAATAATTGCTAAAACTAACTCATGTTTTGTGGACACAGCAATCGCTCCCAATCCCCCACCAAGTGCTAAAGATCCAGTATCTCCCATGAAAACAGCCGCTGGAGGAGCATTATACCAAAGAAAACCTAACCCTGCACCTATTAACGCCGAACAAAAAATCAATATTTCACCAGTTCCAGCCACATAATGAACGTCTAAATACTCAGTAAAGTCTGTTCGTCCAACAGCATAAGCAATTATTCCCAATGCACCACCTGCTATCATAACTGGCATAATCGCCAAACCGTCTAAGCCATCCGTTAAATTTACCGAATTTGCTGCCCCAACGATTACTATCGTTGCAAAAGGAATAAAAAGAATACCTATATCAATCAATAAATTCTTAAATATTGGTAGTGCTATGGTGTTTTGCAGTCCTTCAGGATGGCATTGTGATGCCGCAAATCCACCAACCCCAGCTATCAATAGTCCGGCCCCAAATCTAAGAACTCCTGAAATTCCTTTAACATTTTGTTTTTTTACTTTTTGATAATCATCCAAGAAACCAATAAATCCAAAGGAAATTGTTACAAACAAGACTATCCAGATATAAGGATTAGATAATTTAGCCCATAATAAGGTTGAAGTAACTAAAGCACCAAGGATCAATACACCACCCATTGTAGGAGTGCCAATTTTTTCTATCAAATGTCGTTCAGGGCCATCATCTCTTATGGGTTGGCCTTTACCCTGTTTTCTTTTTAAAAGATTAATTAACGGTTGGCCAAAAATAAACCCAAAAAGTAAAGCCGTAAAAAATGCCCCGCCAGACCTAAACGTGATATATCTAAACAAATTAAATATATCGCCACCATCAGAAAAATTTATCAACTGGTAAAACATAGATTAGTTCCCTTTAAAATTCGTTAAGTCAACACAAGCTAGTAATATTTTTTAATTTATTTACAACCTCTATCATCCTTACACTGTTAGAACCTTTTACCAAAAAGACATCATCAGTGCTCACGGCACTAATAATAAAAGATGCCAATTCAGATGAACTTTTAAACCACATTTTGTGTACCCCATCAGGTAAAGCACCGTCTAAACTTTTCATTAAAGGCCCAACCAAATAAAAATTTGTAATTCCTTCTATCTCTTGCCAATTTGCTATCCCTTCGTGAATAGCAATCTCTTCGGAACCAAGTTCCAGCATATCACCTAAAATAGCTATTCTTTTTCCTGTGCCTTTTTTGGATACATTTCTCATCTCGTGTATATTTCTTAAAAGCATTAGACCTGCTTTTAATGAAGTGGGATTGCTATTATAAGAATCATCTATCAAGTCAAAATATAAATTAGGATTATCATTATCAAATTTAACAATGATATGTTCTCCCCGCCCAGAAGGTGGCCGCCAGCTATTTAGACTCTTTATTGCGGAAATAAAGTTGCCTGTCACGATGTTGACTGCTGCAAGTGTAGCTAAAGCATTTATGGCAAAATGCTCTCCCAATGAATTTAAATTAAAATGAAATTTATCACCGTTGTACTTTGCTGTAACACAAATTGAATTGTGATTAAATTGAATATTATTTAAGGACCAATCAACTGCCTTTCTTCCAATTGTGATAAAACGTCCATCACATTTTTTTTTATAAACTCTCTCAATTGTAGGCAAATGCTCAATATCAGAATTTACAATTGCAACGCCACCTTTGGTTAATCCGTCAAATATTTCTGATTTGGCCAACGCTATTTCTTCTAGATCATTAAAAAACAACATGTGGACCTTTGATACTGAAGTAATAATTGCCACGTTTGGTTTAGATAAAATACTATGCTCTCTGATTTCACCACTTTGGTTCATTCCTAATTCTATAATAGCATAGTCTGCGTCAACCGGCATGCGAGCAAGAGTTAAAGGCACCCCCCAATGATTGTTGTAGCTTTTAACAGAAGCGTGTATTTGACCTTGAGGTTTGAGAGAAATTTTAAGCATTTCTTTCGTAGATGTTTTTCCCACAGATCCCGTTATTGCTATTAACCTTCCGTGAAAACGATTTCTCGCAAAACGCGCCATATCTTCTAACGCCTTTAAAACATCAGCAACAATTACTAATGCCATATCTTGACTTAACCCAACAGGGATATGAGAAACAAGAGCTGCTCTAGCTCCCTTTTCAAATGCTATTTTAACAAAATCATGCCCATCTCTTTTATCACTCAAGGCAACAAATAAGTCTCCCTCAACAATGGATCTCGTATCAATTGAAACCCCATCTACATCCCAATGCCCAATCACTTCGCCATTGGTAGCTTCTTTTATTTCCAGTGAAGTCCAAAGAGCCATTTACATTGAACCATTTTCTAATGCTTCAATCGCCATACTAGCTTGCTCAACATCATTAAAAGGAAAAATGGTGTCACCAATGATTTGATTTGCTTCATGACCCTTACCCGCAATCAAGAGTGCATCTCCCTGCTTGAGTTGTTCTATGCTAATTAAGATTGCCTTGGCGCGATCACCTATTTCTATTCCCCTTTTACAACCTATCAAAATAGCCCGCCGGATGTTCTCTGGACTTTCACTTCGTGGATTATCGTCCGTGACATAAATTATATCCGCATAATTATCTGCGATACGACCCATAATCTTTCTTTTCTCCTTATCTCGATCACCACCCGCGCCAAAAACAACCACCAAATGGCCCATAACATGAGGCCTCAAGGCTCTCAATGCTGTTTCTAATGCATCTGGGGTGTGCGCATAATCAACAAATACCGGAGCTCCATTAAGACGTGCTCCTGCTAATTGCATCCTACCGGGCACAGACGTAAGCTGCGGCAGAAATTTAAATACACTAACAATATCAGCACCACAAACTATCATGAATCCAACCGCTAAAAGAACATTCTGAGCTTGAAAAGAACCAACTAATCCTATTCGGGATTGATATACCGAACTTTCAAATTTACATCTAATTGTTTGCCCTGTTTCGTCAGATTTAATTCTTAATATTTTTAAGTCATTTTCTTCACCCGCACCCACAGAAAAAATTTTCAAGCCACGCTCTTCGGAGCGACGCTTGACATCTGAACTCTTTTTGTCATCAGAGTATATTACGGCCGTACCATCGTGCTCTAAAACCCGTTCAAACAAACTCATTTTTGCTTCGAAATATTCTTTAAAATCTGAATGATAGTCCAAATGGTCATGAGAAAAGTTGGTAAAAGCCGCAGCTTTTAATTTAACGCTATCTAATCGATACTGTTTTAACCCATGGGAAGATGCTTCCAAAGCACAATGTGAAACTCCTTTTTCTGACATTTTATTTAGCAAACTATGCAGAGTTAACGGTTCTGGCGTAGTATGTTGAACACTTTCGCTATAATCTCCCTCAACTCCGATTGTTCCAATACTAGCAGAACTAAATCCTAAATAGCTCCAAAGTTGGCGAGTAAAATTGGCAACCGATGTTTTTCCATTAGTACCTGTTACAGCAACTAGCACTTCTGGTTGCTTATCCCAAAATTTCTTTGCTAACTTAGACAATGATAGTCTAGGTTCAGGTAAGACTATCACAGGAATTTCACAGATACCTTCAGTTTCACAAATAATTTTATAACCCTTTTCATCTGTTAAGATAGCATTAGCACCATTTTTTATTGCTTGTTGGGAATAATACGCACCATGTTGCACTGAACCTTGTAGAGCAATAAATAAGTAGCCAGAGCCGACGTCTTGACTATTTACTGCAAGTCCAAATATTTCAGTATCTTCGCTATCTCCAGAAATTAATTCTAGCCCTTTAAGAGTAAATAGCTTGTTATTCTCTGACGTCACAAAAATCCCTTAATTACCAACCATCAGTAAACCATCATCTATTTTATTTTGCAAATTAGGTCGAACACCTAATAAAGGTGCCGTACGATAAATAATCTCAGATGCTATTGGTGCTGCAGTCCAACCGGCAGTTCTTCTAGTTTTCAAACCAGTTAACACCACTGGCTCATCTAAAGTTACTAGAAGGACATATTGAGGATCTTCTACAGGAAATACAGATGCGAAGGTCGTGATATTCTTTTTCTTATAATACCCACCAGTTAACTTAACTTTATTCGCTGTACCTGTTTTGCCAGCAATAGAATAACCATGTACTTTTGCAGCACGAGCTGTGCCTCGCTCTACTACTTGATTTAATATGTTTATCAAGTTGCTCGAAACATCAGATCTGACTACTCTTCTTTTAGTATTATTAGTAGTATTGCGCTTCAATAAAGTTGGACTTATTTTCAAACCTCCGTTCAACACCGAAGCAAAAGCTACGGCCACATGCAATGGGCTTGATGAGATACCATGACCATAAGAAATTGTCATTGTAGATATTTCACTCCAATTTGAGGGATACTGTGAGCTAATTTGTTGACCTTCCACTAATTCAATTCCCGTATTTTCAAAAAACCCTAAATTAGTTAAAAATTCTTTCTGTCGCGTTCCCCCTAATTCTTTGGCCAATCTCGAAGTTCCAGTGTTAGAACTTTTAACAATCACATCAGCAAATGAAAGTTCTTCAGGCAAACGGTGATAATTCCTTATTCTATGCTTTCCCCAAATAATGGGACTAGAGGTATCAACAATCGTATCTGGAGTTACAATACCATCTTCTAGAGCCATTGCAGCCGTAAAAACTTTAAAAACTGATCCAAGTTCATAAAGACCTTGCACAGCTTTATTAAATAAGGGGCTTTCTGAACCACTTTTTCCAGATGCCTCAACCACTCTGTCATTTGGATCAAAGTCGGGCAGTGATACCATCGATATTAACTCCCCAGAATGAATATCCATAAGTATAGCTGTAGCTCCTTTTGCATTCATTAACCGCATCCCACCTTCAAGCACATGTCCAATTGCACTCTGTACACCTAAATCTAAGGATAAAACTAAAGGCTCTCCATTACCCATTTTATCTTCCAGAAATTTATTAAATTGCAATTCAACGCCGGCGGACCCAATTAGTTCTGCCGAGTGCACGCTCTGTCTTCCGTATCGCACTCCACCCAAAACATGTGCAGCCAGACGACCATTTGGATAAAGTCGCATCTCTCGAGGACCAAATTTAAGACCAGGTTCTCCTAGTTCATGTACTGCTTGCTTTTGCTCTGGTGATATTTTGCGCTTAATCCAGATAAACTTTTTATTACCTTCAAATTGTTTTATAAGATTCGCCACCTTTAAATCCGGAAAGATTTTGCCCAACTCCTTTGCGGCCTTTTGCTTGTCGATCATTAGATTTGGCTTAGCATAAAGTGCATTTGTGATTAAGTTCGTAGCTAATAGTGAACCATTTCTATCTAGAATATCTGCTCTTTTTGTAAGTGTTTGTAATATTCGAGCTGAGGAAATTGGCTCAGCGGGCGTAACCATTGAAAGCATCCCCATTTTTAATCCAATCGCTAGAAATGATAAGAAGAAAAAACCTACCAAGACTAATAATCTACTTTCACTTCTAATCCTTATAAGTTTCTCCATTATCAGATGTCGCTGGCGGATATTCTCTCTCTCAATATAATCAGGATTTTGTCCATTTTCACGGGCAAAAATTATTTGACTAATTGGTCGTAATGGCTTGCGGCTCATTTGCTACTATCATTCTGCTCTGAAGTTTGATCAATATTTTTAATATTATATGACATTTTTTTTAAATTATAATTAGCTTTAAGTTCAAAGCTTTGAATGCTCTCAAAATGTTTGGTATTTAACTCTATCAACATTAATTTTTCAAAATTCATATCCGCTAATGCTCGCAACCGGTCTGGTCTATTCAAATAAGCCCACTCTGCCCTCAAAACACTTAATTTTTCTTGGGAATTTTTAATATTACTGTTAATCGTCTTTATATTCTTCAATGCTGATTTTGCCTGAAAGCTTTCCTGATAAGCCCAAAATGCGAGAAAAATAACCGCTATGGTGGCAAAAATGTATATAAAATTTTTCATTTACTTCTTTGTTTCTAAATTGAGAAATGGAAATCCCAAAAGTTCTCTTTTTATTGGATAACCATTAAATTCTAATTTTTTTGCAATCCGTAATTTTGCTGATCGTGCGCGTGGGTTGAAATTTATCTCTTTATCCTTTGCCACTAATGCTTTTTTTGTAACTTTTTGAAAGCTTGCCGTTTCCTGTGGTTGCATTGGTTGGTAACGATTACCTTTAGGAGAGTTGCCAGACCGTAATTGAATAAATCGTTTTACGATTCTGTCCTCAAGTGAATGAAACGTAATTACTGCTAACATACCCTTTGGCGATAAAATACGTTCTGCAGCCTCCAAGCCGTCGATCAATTCTTGCAACTCATTATTTATGTAAATTCGTAATGCTTGAAATGTTCTAGTTGCAGGATGTGTTTTTCCATATTTTGGTGATCGTATAGATGTAGTAATAACACTCGCCAATTGATCAGTAGAATCTATTGAACCTTTTGAACGTTCCTTGATGATTGCACTAGCAATACGACGAGATAACCTTTCTTCACCAAAAGTATAGATTATATTAGCTAAGTCATTTTCCGCATAATCATTTACTATGTCATAAGCAGAAATCCCAACACTACTCATTCGCATATCAAGTGGACCTTTTTGTTGAAAAGAAAAACCACGTTGTGCTTGATCAATTTGCATAGAACTAACACCAAGATCCAATATAATTCCATCAACCGATTCAAAACCTTGGTTGTTTGCAATAACGTCCAAATTGCTAAATTTTCCTAAATTAAACTGGAATCTTGAAGAATATTTTAATGCCAATGACTCTACTGTTTTATTTACATCTGGATCCCGATCGATAGCAATTAAATCTGAGACATCAGTTTCCAATAATGCTCTGCTATAACCACCATCACCAAATGTTCCATCAATCCAAACACCTGAGATAGGTTCTAAGTTTTCTAAAAACGTATCTAATAAAACTGGTATATGTCGTAAATATTCAGTTTGGTCCTGAAGATCCACATTGCTCATCAGTCAATGCCTTCACCTTCTAACAAAAACAATGGATCAAAATCATTTTCTTTGTCGCCATACCAAAGGTCTATTTCAGCCTCATGGTTCGCATATGCATCAGGTTGCCATATTTGAAACGTATCTCCAGAAGCCACAAATACAGCATCGTTAATAATTCCGACTTTCTCTCGTATCTTTTGAGGTATAACTAGGCGACCAGTTTCATCAATATTTGTATGCAAAGCTTGACCAGAAAACATTCGCTCAAGCATTCTTCTAGATTTTGATCCTCTTGGCAGAGCAGCAATCTTGTCATCAACTTCGTTCATTGAGGCCATGCTAAAACCCTCTAAAAACTTACGTTTTATACTTCCATATACAATTATCAAATTAGGATTCAGTCCAGGCGCATAATCAGGATCGTGTTCTTCTAACACACGGCGAAATGCTGCAGGTATAGATACACGACCCTTACCATCAACTTTATGTACACTTTCACCTCTAAATCTTCTTGTCATTTAGATCTTCTTGTCATTCGGCTTTTCCACTCCTGTTAGCCCTTAAATGAGTGACGGCGGATCGTGCTGCTGCCGAAGCTCGATCCGCCGCATTCGTCCTTTTGGACCGGTCTGATATGTCGCCACCTGGGGGGGGTGTCTGCTCGCGTAGATATCAAACCATCAACGACAATTAAGCGGGGCCCGTATGAAACCTGACTTTTGCGTGAGGATCTTTATGCCCTCTTAAGCGTCCCGTTTTTATCGTACTTATAGGGATGACATGGGAAATCATGGAAATCAAGGGAATTTTATGGGATTTATATAGAAAACTTACAAAATTTCTTACAATCGATCCCAAGAGAAGTAAAATTAGCCCATATAGATGATCAACTTCACAGACACACAATATATGGTAGTACAATTTAAATTAACAAAAACTCAACAATTACTTTGAAAACTCAAACAACATAGAACAAAGAATGAACAATCTTTATGAAATAGTTTAAATAAACATTAATTATCCCAACGAATCGCTATCTTAAGAAGATAAAGCTAAGCCATTCCCCCGGAGACAAGCTTATCTGCAAGTATTTTATAAGCCAAAGCAGCTGGATCTTCCGACATAGCTATTGGTTGGCCCTGATCGGAGGACAGTCTAATACCTAAATTCAAAGGAATTTCCCCTAAAAATGGTAAACCTTGCTTTTCAGCTTCATGCTTAACACCCCCATGACCAAATAAATCCTCTTTAGTTCCACAAGAGGGGCAAATATAAGATGACATATTCTCTATCATTCCCAAAATTGGAGTTTTTGTCTTCTCAAACATATTTAAGGCTTTTCGAGCATCCAAAAGAGCAATGTCTTGTGGTGTCGATACAATAATAGCTCCCGTCACTTTAGTTTTTTGTGCTAACGTTAACTGCACGTCACCAGTGCCCGGTGGTAAATCAACAATTAAGACATCTAAGCGCCCCCATTCTACCTGCCCCAACATTTGCTGTAGAGCTCCCATTAGCATCGGGCCACGCCAAACAACTGCTTGATCTTCTTCCAACATCAATCCAATAGACATCATTGTCACACCATGTGCTACTATTGGTATAATGGTTTTTCCATCTGGTGAAGAGGGACGAGTACTCACGCCCATCATTCTGGGTTGCGAAGGACCATAAATATCTGCATCCAACAAACCAACACGGCGTCCCTTATTAGCCAGAGCTACAGCTAAATTACTAGAAAGAGTTGATTTACCCACTCCACCTTTACCGGATGCAATTGCGATGATTCTATCAACTCCTTGCACTGGCTTTGAAGCATCTTGGGGTTTTGGATGACCTCCAATCACTAATTTTGGAGGATCACCTTTAATATTTTCCGCTTTTCTATTATGCGCCGTTAAAACAATAGATACTTTATTAATATTTTCCAATTTTCCTATTTCTTTTCGTGCTAGATCCGTTACCGCATCAAAATCCTCTACCTTAGAAGCATCAACCTCAATCACAAAACTAACTTCCCCATTGGAAATAGTGAGGGCCCTGATCATATCTAAAGACTCTAAATTTCCACCACCAGGAAGAGAAATTCCCTTTAAGATTTCTAAAACATTTTTTCTTAATTTATCCATGATTGTTCTTTTCTCAATTTTCATCTTCTTGATCGATTTAATTTGGCTGGTAACGTAAACACACAATGCTAATAAGTTATAAATTCTCTAAAACTATTAAATTATTTGTTATATTTTTGTATAAATATTTAATTCCACTACATCATATTACATTTAAGCTATTAATGCGAAATAACAAATAAATTCTGAAAACCATAAATATATAATTTCTTAGATTTAAGATATATTAAGGGCATGCAAAATATGCATAACGGTTTTGCCAAATTGTCTGTTTTTTTTGCGCTAATTTAGTCCTAGGTACTGGTTAATAATTAACCAACAAAAAAAGGCAATTATCCATGGCAGTAATTTCAGACATACCAAAAAACGCAAGCATACGTGGGCGCTTTTTTACAACAATTGAATCAATATTTAAAAATTATTTAAGCGCTCGAACAATCTCCATTACCGTTAGAGAACTCAACAAACTATCTGATCGGGCTCTGGCTGATTTAGGAATGAATAGATCAGAAATTATCTCTCGCGCAAAAGCCGCAAGTAAAAGAACTTAAATTCTAATTATGTCAAATAAAATTCCAAAATCTTGATTTTTGTTTTATAAAATGGCAACGTTGTTCTCCCTCAACGTTGCCATTATTTTTAATAATTCCTGTTAATTTGCCAAAAGGCTCTTTCCAAGTTCTAAACAATCCCGTATTGCATCACTTTCACAAAGCTTATGCACCCTTGGAGGATAAGCAAGTTAATAAATTGGAGAATAATTATGGCTGATCAAATACCAGATTTAAACGCCACAGCACGTTTGGGGACAGGCAAGGGGGCCGCCCGTAAAGCTCGTAAAGATGGTTTAGTTCCCGGTGTGGTTTATGGTGGTGGGAAAGACCCTCAAACAATTAATGTCAAATATAACGTACTATTCAAAATGGTAAAAGCTGGTAGATTCTTATCCACCCTATTTAATTTAAAAATAGAAGGACAAGAAGACGTCAGAGTTATATGTAGAAATGTACAGAGACATATAGTGAAAGATCTACCAACTCACTTAGATTTAATGAGATTAAATAGATCATCCAGAATTAATCTTTTTATACCAGTAGAGTTTGTAAACGAAGAAGATTCTCCTGGGTTAAAACGAGGTGGTGTTCTAACGGTAGTAAGAACCGAAGTTGAACTAAAAGTTACAGCTAGCGATATACCAGAAAAACTAATCGCTAATCTGGATGGGTTGGATATTGGAGATGGAATAACAATATCAAATATAGAAATGCCTGCTGGCTCTCGTCCAATGATAACTGATCGTGACTTCGTTATTGCAAACATATCAGCACCATCTGCATTAAAATCAACAGATGAGGAAGATGACGCCGTCGAAAGCGAAGAGGACAGTGATGAAGACGAAGAAAACGGCGAAAACACTTCTGAAGAGTAATTTAAAGCTCTAATAAAGGAAGGAGTAACAAAAACTCCTTCCTGTCACTTCTATTTGTGGTTAAAGTTTACTATATTGCATTAAAATATAAAAAAACTACATTGGGTCATAGTTTGACTAACGAGGCATTAATTTGCAAATAATTGTAGGTCTTGGTAACCCAGGAAAAAATTACAAACAGAACCGGCATAATGTTGGGTTTCAAGTGCTAGACGCTATCGCTGAATACCACAATTTTGGACCATGGCGTAAAAAATTCCAATCACTAGTTTCAGAGGGTTATTTTAATTCTAAAAAATCAATTTTGATTAAACCAGAAACATTCATGAATAATTCTGGCATGGCTATTAGTGAAGCCGTCAATTTCTTTAAATTAAATGTTACCAAGTTAACAGTCATACATGATGAGTTGGATTTGAAAATTGGTAAAATTAAGTTAAAGAATGGTGGTGGTAGCGCAGGCCATAACGGATTAAAATCAATAAACCAACAAGTGGGACAAAATTATTTAAGATTAAGAATAGGGATAGACCGTCCAAGAAATACTGAACTGGTTGCTAAATATGTCTTAAGTGACTTCCCTATCAAAGATAGAAATAAAATCAATACTGTTATAGAACACATTTCAAAATATTTTGAAAAATTAGCAAATGGTGATCAGCAAGCATTTTTAATGCATGTCAACGAACTCCTAAAACCAATTACGGCTGATAACACATCAAAACACATAGAAGATCAAAATTTATCCAGTATTGGACAGATAGAAACTAAACTGTCTACACTTCAAAGATTAGTAAAAAAATTCAAAAACTGATAACAAGAAGGATTAAAGCGCTCTGACTATGGAAATGGACAACTCATTAAATATTTATGATGAACCTTTAGATTCTTGCTCAAACAATCCTAAAACAGGTTTTTTTAGAAATGGATCATGCGATACATGCAAAGAAGATCATGGCAATCACACCGTTTGCGCAGTTATGAGTGATGAGTTTCTGGCATACTCAAAGTACCTTGGTAATGACTTGTCCACACCAAGACCAGAATTTGGCTTTGAAGGATTGAAAGCAGGAGATAAATGGTGCCTTTGTGCATCAAGATTTCTTCAAGCTTACTCAGAGGGGATCGCACCTAAAATATACACAAATGCTACCCATAAAAAATCATTAGAAATAATACCTCTTGAGGTTCTTTTAAAACACAAAATAGATTGATATCTATGAGATACAGAGTATTAAATCGTAAAACTTAAGTGCTTATATCAATACCTAGAACCTGAGCCACGGTGAAAATATCCTTATCTCCCCTTCCACACATATTCATAACTATTATATGTTTTTTAGGTAAACTGGGTGCAATTTTCAGAACATGGGCAAGCGCATGACTTGGCTCTAACGCTGGAATAATACCTTCTTGCAAACAACATATTTTGAAAGCATCAAGAGCTTCTCGATCTGTTATGCTCACGTATTTAGCTCGACCAATTTCGTGTAACCAGCTATGTTCAGGCCCAATGCCAGGGTAATCTAAACCAGCCGAAATCGAAAACCCTTCCAGAATTTGCCCATCATCATCTTGTAATAAATAAGTTCGATTGCCATGTAGCACTCCTGGACGTCCACCCGTCAAAGAAGCACAGTGCTCCATGCTGCTATTCACTCCTTTGCCACCGGCTTCTACTCCAAGTATTTTTACCGAAGGATCATTTAAAAATGGATAAAATAAGCCCATAGCATTTGAACCACCACCTATCGCCGCAATCAAGGTATCTGGTAAGCGCCCTTTTCCCTCATGTATTTGCAGTTGTTGACGAACTTCTTTACCAATTATTGATTGAAAATCACGAACCATAGCAGGATAGGGGTGCGGACCAGCAACTGTTCCAATGCAGTAAAATGTTCCCTTAACATTAGTGACCCAATCTCGCAGAGCATCATTCATCGCATCTTTTAAGGTTCCCCGGCCCGAAGTCACCGGTATCACCTCAGCACCCAGCAACTTCATTCTAAAAACATTTGGAGCTTGTCGTTCCACGTCATGTGAACCCATATAAACTATGCATTTTAATCCAAATCGGGCACATACTGTAGCTGTTGCCACACCGTGTTGACCTGCTCCTGTCTCGGCAATTATGCGACTTTTTCCCATGCGCCTTGCTAATAAGATCTGCCCTAGGACATTGTTAATTTTATGGGCTCCAGTATGATTCAATTCATCACGTTTCATATAAATTTTAGCGCCGTTCAAAAATTTTGTTAATCTTTCCGCAAAATACAGAGGGGACGGTCGACCAACATAATGTTCCCATAGATCATTCATCTCTGCCCAAAAGGCTTTATCTACTTTTGCTTTTTCATACTCAACTTCTAGTTCAAGTATCAGAGGCATCAGCGTTTCAGACACAAATCGACCCCCAAATTGACCAAATCGGCCATTTTCGTCAGGGCCATTCATAAAACTATTAAAAAGATTATCTTCGATCTTTATCACCATTTTTAACCACATTAATAAAGTCAGCAATTTTCACGTTGTCTTTCACACCTAACTCTATTTCGACACCTGAAGAAACATCAACTTGTGTCGCACCAGATATATTAATCGCTTTTGTAACATTTTTGGAAGTTAAACCACCTGCTAACAACCATGGACACGCAAACTTTCGAGTTGATAAAAGCTCCCAATCAAAAGTTAAACCATTACCACCAGGTAAATTCATTAACGGCGAAGCTTTAGTATCAATTAGTAATTTATCACAAACCATCTCATATTTATCTATCTGCTTGAGGTCAGATTTATTAGAAATCCCAATTGCCTTAATAATAGGAATACCAAACCGCGACTTTAATTCCCTTACCAATTGGGGAGTCTCCTGTCCATGCAATTGTAAATAGTCTAACTGGGTTTCAGTTAGAATAGCTTCTACCTCATGTGAAGAAACGTCAACAAATAAACCTACCTTTTTAATCTCTTTTGGTATTAAATCAGACAAGTACTTTACACCTAACGGATCAATATACCTTGGTGATTTGTTATAAAATACAAAGCCAAGGTAATCTGCGCCACTGATAATAGCTTGCTGAACGGAAGATGCTGACTTTAAACCACAAATCTTCACTTTAATCATAGAGATAATATCTTTCTCAAAAAAAAAATTCTAACCTTTATCTAAGTTACTCAAAGTTTTCAAATCAGCATTAACAGTTTTTAATTTTAGCTCCTGTACTTCAATTCGTAAAGAACGCAGCTCTTTTTTGTTTTTTCTCAAGTCTAATCTGTATTTATACTCTCTGAAATATTCGAAAATAAATCCAAATACAACTCCAATTAATAATGCTAAATATACCACAATAAAGAGTGGTATTGAAAATATTGAACGTGAAACTAAAGTATTAGTAAAAGTACTTGGTAACAAATACACCTGTACAGCTTGATTGTTACCTAAAGCGAAAATAACAAGTATTATGCTAACTAAAACCCATATAAGTAATTTGAAGTATCGCAATAAACAATTCCTTTATTGAGATTATCAATTGCGATTAAGACGATCTCGTAATAATTTGCCAGTCTTAAAAAAAGCAACATTCTTTTCTTCTACCTCAACTTTTTCTCCAGTTTTTGGATTTCGGCCAATTCTGGCCTTTCGATTTTTAACAGAGAACGCCCCAAATCCCCTTAACTCCACTCTATCACCCGAAGCCATCGCAGTGATAATCTCATCAAATATTGTAGCCACAATTCTTTCTACGTCCCTTTGATAAAGATGCGGATTTTCATCCGCAATTTTTTGGACTAATTCAGAACGTATCATATAAACCCTCCATTTGATTTCAAACGAATTAAATTTTCGTTCAAGTGTTACAGATTTAATTACAAGTTAAAATAGAATGCTTAAAAGATAATGCCATATTATAAGTATTTTCTCCAAAAGTGTCATTTTTTTTATAAAAATTATAAATAAATAACATTTTACTGTAATATAAGCAATTCAGAATTGAAGACGCTAGCCTGTTGTGATTCGAAAATTAGTGTTCTCATATCTGAAAGCACTAATAACTAAATCTATGTTTCGTCTTGATCTTTTAAAGCTGCACCTAAAATATCACCCAACGAAGCTCCAGAATCAGTTGATCCATACTGCTCAACTGCTTCTTTTTCTTCTGCAATTTCTCTTGCTTTAATTGACAGTCCTAGTCGCCGGGCCTTTTGGTCTAAACTTGTAACTCTAGCATCAATTTTATCTCCAACAGAGAATCTTTCTGGCCGTTGTTCTGACCTATCTCGCGACAAATCTGAGCGACGAATGAAGGATTTCATTCCGTTATAATTAACTTCAATACCCCCCTCTGCAATAGAGGTTACCTCGACTGTAATAATAGCACCTCGTTTTACCCCATCAACTGCCTCAACAAATTGATCAGATCCAAGCATTTTAATACTTAAGGAAATACGTTCTTTTTCTATATCAATTTCAGAAACACCCGCAGTAACAAGATCACCCTTTTTGTAATCTTTTATAGCCTCGTCGCCAGACTTATTCCAATCGATATCTGACAAGTGCACCATACCATCAATATCATCATCTAATCCAATGAACAGACCAAATTCAGTGATATTTTTAATTTCACCTTCAACTTGACTTCCAACAGGATGTAGCTTTTCAAAACTTTCCCATGGATTCCCTTGAGTCTGCTTTAAGCCCAATGAAACCCTCCTTTTAACGTCATCAATTTCTAAAACCATAACGTCAACTTCTTGCGACGTAGAGACTATTTTACCAGGATGTACATTCTTTTTCGTCCATGACATTTCTGAAACATGCACTAATCCTTCTACTCCAGCAGCCAGTTCAACAAAAGCTCCATAATCAGTTATATTTGTTACACGACCAGTGTGAATGGATTCTAATGGATATGAAGCTGATACAATGTTCCAAGGATCTTCTTCTAATTGCTTCATGCCCAAACTTATACGATGAGTGTCTTTATTGATTTTGATAACCTGTACGTTAACTGTCTCACCAATAGTTAATATTTCTGAAGGATGATTAATACGGCGCCAAGCCATATCAGTCACGTGCAGAAGGCCATCTACCCCACCTAAATCAATAAATGCACCATACTCAGTAATATTTTTAACTACACCTTCAATAGGATCTCCTTCAGCCAATTTACCTACTACTTCAGCTCTTTGCTCCGCTCGAGACTCTTCCAATATAGCTCTTCTAGAAACTACTATATTGCCTCGTCGACGATCCATTTTTAAAATCTGGAAAGGCTGTTTCATTCCCATTAGGGCAGATGCATCCCGAACTGGCCTAACATCAACTTGCGATCCAGGTAAAAATGCAACAGCACCACCTAAATCTACTGTGAAACCACCTTTTACTCTACCAAAAATCGCCCCATCAACTCTAATTTCATCGCTATATGCTTTCTCCATACGATCCCAGGCCTCTTCTCTACGCGCCTTGTCACGTGAAATGACAGCTTCGCCCTTGGAATTTTCAACGCGTTCGAGGTACACTTCTACTTTGTCGCTAATATTTACCTCTGGAGCCTCCCCAGGATTTGCAAACTCTTTCAAATCCACTCGGCCTTCCATTTTAAATCCAACATCAATTATGGCTTGCCCAGCTTCAACAGCTATAATTGTGCCTTTAACGACAGAACCCTCTTTTGGCACGTCAAGTTCGAAGCTTTCATTTAGGAGGGCTTCGAAATCCTCCATAGTGACAGATGCAGACATACGGTCTAATTTCCTTTTTTTATATTTTCTGGCCACACGGTTGGTTCCATGGGTCTTATGGTTTCTTAAAGTTGACTATAATATTTTAGTATTACTTCAAAACTACAAAAGGCCGGTTTAACCCAGCCTAATCTATATTATGAAGCAATTTCTCGCATACAATAGTCTTAGTTGGCAGTCTATAAAGTAGATGAATAGCAGATACAAGCAAAAGGCCAGTCAAATCAAGCTTTTTTCCGCAATAACTTTATCAACCAATTGCTTCGCAATGGTGATTGCTTCAATTATGGATAAATTAGAAGTATCAATCAAAAAGGCATCCTCTGCTTTAACCATTGGCGAGACATCTCTGTTGGAATCCATTCTATCTCTAGCCAAAATTTCTTCATAAACTAATTTAATATTAGTTTTTACACCTCTCGCGTGAAGTTCATTAAATCTTCTTTCAGCTCTCACACTAGAATCAGCAGAAATAAAAAATTTAACGTCAGCTTTCGGGCAAATAACAGTACCAATATCACGGCCATCTAATATTGCACCTCCAGTTTTTTTCGAGAAATCTTTTTGGAAGTTCATTAAAGCTAGCCTAACCTCTGGTACAACAGCAATTCTTGAGGCTTCTTTTGCCACATTTAAATCGCGAAGATTTGACTTAAGTAAATCGACTTCATCTAAATTTGTTGCTATAATTTCAGGGAGAACACCAGTTTCCAATGCTTTTAAAGCAACCGCTCTATATAACAGGCCAGTATCAAGATAGGAAAAATCAAATATTTGTGCCAGTTTTAATCCTATAGTTCCCTTGCCAGCAGCAGCGGGACCATCAATTGCAATAACAAAACTCAAATAACTTCTCTTTGTATATTAGCACCCAATTCCTTCATTAAATCCTCAAAAATTGGAAAGCTTGTGTCAATCGGACGTGCATCATCAACTGTAATTTTAATTTTTGACGCAAGCCCTAAACAAAGAAAAGACATAGCAACCCTATGATCTAAATTACTTTTACAGATTGCCCCTCCAATTACAGAGCCGGGACCCTTACCAGAAATCTCCATAGAATCTTCGGTTACATGAACTATAACGCCGCAGGATATTAAACCTGCTGCCATCGATTCAATCCTATCAGACTCTTTAACTCTTAATTCGCTGATTCCAGAAAATTTAGTCATACCCTGCGAACACGCGGCTACACAGGCTAATATTGGATATTCGTCTATCATTGATGGGGCTCTATTTTCCGGAATATTAATCCCTTTTAAATCAGGAGAATATTTAGCTCTAATGTCTGCAACCGGTTCGCCACCTTCTTCACGCTTATTTTCAAATGTAAGATCAGCGCCCATTTCTACCAGAGATTTAAAAATGCCAATACGTGTCGGATTCATATTAACCCTTGGTACAACAACTTCAGAATTTTCAACGATTAGTGCTGAACAAACAATAAAAGCCGCTGAAGACGGATCTCTAGGGATAGACACATTTTGTGGTATCAACTCTGGATAACCTTTCAATACTGACACCCAACCATCTTTTGTCTTTTCTGTTGAAATATTTGCTCCAAAATTATGAAGCATACGTTCGGTATGATCTCTGGTTAGTTCCGTTTCAGTAAATATTGTTTCTCCCGGAGCATTTAGACCTGCTAATAAAACAGCAGACTTTACTTGGGCAGAAGCATGAGGACTCTTATAATCAATAGGCAATGGGTTCTTTGCACCCACTAAAGTCAATGGTAAAGAATTACCATCTTTACCATAAGCACTCGCACCAAATTCTTTTAGAGGCTCAATTATCCTTCCCATAGGACGACTTCTTAATGACGCATCACCAGTAAATGTTGCAGAAATATTAGAGGTAGATATTGCTCCCATGATTAATCTGACAGATGTTCCAGAATTCTCACAATCAATTACATTTTCAGGAGCCGTAAAGCCTCCGACTCCAACACCCTGAACAATCCAATCTTTATTTTTGTCTTGAAAAATTTTAGCACCAAGTAATCGCATAGCATTAGCGGTACTCATAACATCAAATGAGTTTAATAAACCATTGATCCTTGTTTTACCTAGTGTGAGTGATCCAAAAATTAACGCCCTGTGCGAAATTGATTTATCACCCGGTACATTTGCCACACCCTTTAAGGCGGCTCCCAAAGAAGCAGAAATCATAATAGCTTTTCCATTTGAAACCATATGTCACCTTCTGAAGAAAAATTTTTATTTATTGAAATTTATCATCTTTTTTGAAACTTTAAATAGTACGAACGTCGACCAGCGGCAATGGCCTTTCTTTCATACCTCGTTCTGAACCAACCCTTCCACGGTTTTCTCCAATCTTGGGGCCCTTCACATATCCACATTAAATCATCATAGAAATTCAAATTTCGCATTGCCTGCCTAACGTAATCACCAATATCTGTCGCTATGTAAATAAGCCCAGAAGGCTTTAACAAAGGTATCAAAGGATCCAGAAATTCTGGCGAAACAAACCGTCGTTTATGATGTCTATTTTTTGGCCAAGGGTCAGGATATAGTAAAAAAATTCTTTCAAATGTTAGCTCAGGAACTACATCCATCAAATCTCTTACGTCACCCGGGTAAATTGAAACATTAGTAATATTTTCAGACTCTAACTTTCCCAAAAGTGTCGCAACTCCATTAATATATAGCTCGCAACCAATTATATTAACTTCTGGATTCGCCATTGCTTGATGAAATAAATGCTCTCCTGAACCAAACCCAATTTCCAACCAAACAGGATTGGAATTTGAAAATATATTTATCTTTTTTCTACTTGGATTTTCATCAATATTCACACCGGATGGAAGATATTTTTGCAAACTGGACATATAACTCTTCTGCGCGTTTCGAAGAGCCTTACCTTTACGGCGCCCATAGTGATTTCTCCATGACTTAATCAATCACGCATCCCAAGTTTAATCAAAAATATAGTCGTTAAATCTATTTAAGAGTTAATTCAAAGTTATAATGAAATGTATTAAACCTTATTTTTAATCGTGTCGACTAAATCAATTTTCTCCCAAGAAAATCCACCGTCATCATCTGGTGATCTTCCAAAATGACCATATGCAGCTGTTCTAGCATATATTGGAGAAGCAAGTTCAAGATGATCCCTGATGCCTGTCGGCGTTAGATCCATTATTTCACTTACAATAGTTTCAAGCTTATTTTCATCTACCAAGCCAGTTCCATGCGTATCACAATAAATTGATAAAGGTTTAGCAATCCCTATTGCGTATGATAATTGTATCGTACATTTAGAAGCAATCTTTGATGCAACTATGTTTTTAGCAAGATATCTGGCAGCATAAGCCGCTGATCTATCTACTTTTGTTGGATCTTTTCCTGAAAAAGCGCCTCCCCCATGCGCCGCCGCTCCACCATAAGTATCAACTATAATTTTTCTACCAGTTAGGCCAGCATCACCATCTGGTCCACCAATAACAAATGCACCAGTAGGATTCACGTGCCATTCTGTTTTTGGCGAAACCCACCCTTCTGGTAATGTATCCAAAATATATGGTTTAACTAGATCATGCACATCACTTGAACTCATTTTAGAATCTAAATGCTGGGTGGATAAAACGATAGAGGTGACGCCAACCGGCTTGCCACCTTCATACTTAATGGTTAGTTGTGATTTTGCATCTGGGCCCAGTTGAGGTGTTTTGCCAGCCTTTCTAGCTTCAGCCAAATTTCGTAAAATCGCATGACTATACTGAATAGGTGCTGGCATTAATTCTCTAGTTTCATTTACTGCATATCCAAACATTATTCCTTGATCCCCAGCACCCTTATTATCCACACCTTGAGCAATATGAGCTGACTGAGGATGAAGATAATTATGAACATCAAGATTTTTCCAATGAAATCCTTCTTGTTCGTAGCCAATGTCCTTAACGCAATCCCTCACAATACCATCGATCTGTCCCATAAAATCTGTCAATTTTTCCCGACTTGAAAGACCCACTTCTCCTCCCACAATCACTCGATTTGTTGTAGCAAAAGTTTCACAAGCAACCCTTGCTAAAGTTTCCTCAGACAAAAAGGCATCAAGAATTGAATCTGAGACTCTATCACAGAGTTTGTCAGGGTGACCTTCTGATACAGATTCAGAAGTAAATAAATAATCATTACGGGACATATTTTGCTCCAAATATAGGGTTCCCCACGCCAGGAAGCCGTTGTGGGATTTAAATAACAATGTGGATAAACTCGGTATTAGATATCGTCAATCCTTATTTTTTCTTTTATAATAAATTAAGACGATCCAAAAAAATAAAATAGAAAAATTAATACTTTCACCTGTCAAAGAATAAATTGTTTTATTGGCTTTTAAGGGTAACGGGACATCCACATAACCCCTTAAACCTAAACCAATACTGGCCACAATTTCCCCAAATGGATTAATAATTGCAGAAATCCCAGTATTAGCAGATCGAACGATAGGTAACCCTTGCTCAATAGCTCTCATTTTTACTTGCTGTAAATGTTGACTTGGACCAGCCCAACCGCCCAACCAAGCATCGTTCGTTATATTAACAATGAATTTAGGCCTATTTTCATGATAAATTTCTTGAAAAAATATTGCCTCATAACATATCAGAGGTCTAAATAACCCAATTTTAGACAATAAAATCTCGGCACCATTTCCGGCAGAAAACCCAATGTTAAAATAATTATCTTTGAATATGAAATCTGATTTTTTCAAATAGTTTAAAATTGGAATATATTCACCAAATGGTACTAAATGAAATTTATCATAAGAACCGCCAACCAGACCATCCTTATTTAATAATACCAAACTATTATAAATTTCATACTGTTTTTGACGCCTTATTCCTAGTATTAACTCAGAATCTGGTGACATATGTTCACCAATCTGTTTAAACTCTTTAATTGCATCATCCAAAAAAGGTACAATCGCAGTTTCAGGCCAAATTGTGAGATCGACAGTATCCGCCTCACCACTAGAAGTTAAATCCAACAAGATTTCAAAATATGTTGGGGAGTAGAATGGATCCCACTTATTTTCTTGAATCGCATTAGGTTGAACCAACCGTACTATTTCAGTTGAAAATGGTCTATCTGATGTTTGAGACTGAAAATATGTAGCCGAAAATAATGCTAAAAATACAATAAAACTGATTAATGCTGGTTTGATATTATTAATTTTTGAGAATGGCAGAGCTGTCAAAAAAAATGTTACACCTGTCAAACCGATTGGACCTATCCAAGCTGACAATAAGGCGATTGGAGTATCTGTCCAGATATAACCAACTAATCCCCAAGGAAACCCTAAGAAAAAGTAAGATCTTATTACTTCTCCAACTATTAAACCTAAAGCCACAGTTAATGACGCGCTGCTACGAGATATTTTTAATACTAAATATGTACTGGATAACCAAAATGCAGAACAAAGGATTACTAATGCTAAAAAAGCAAATGGTGCAACCCAAATATAATTTGGGCCTTCTACTAGAAATGGTTCAATGATCCAATGCAAAGACAAACTGAAGTAACCCAAACCAAACATGAAGATGATTTTCTCATGCCTAATTACTTCTTGATAAGAGATTACAAAAAACAAGGTTAACAAGCTTATAACTGCTAAGGTCGTTAATGCCCAAGGCGCTTGACCAAGAGCAACACAACAGCCAAGCATAAAAGCAAAAATAAAGAGCCCATAATTATTTAATGAAAGACCTTTAAATTTGATCATTTGCGGGTAAACTCACCCTTAAACGCTTTATTCGTCTTGGATCAGCATCTAAAACCTCAAATTCTACTCCAGATGCATGCATTATAAGCTCTCCTCTAACTGGAACATGTCCACATAACTGGGAAACAAGCCCACCAAGAGTGTCAATTTCATCTTCTTCGTCGTTATCAATCAACGAAAGGCCTATAAACTCTTGAAAATCAATCAGTGGGGACTTTGCTTGTGCTAATATCACACCAGGCCTTTCATTGAACCACATTGCATCCTCTTCTAAGTCATGTTCATCCTCTATTTCACCTATCATCGTTTCGATGAGGTCTTCTAAGGTGACCAAACCGTCTACCCCCCCATATTCATCAACGACTAACGCCATATGTATCCTTTCAGACTGCATCTTCTGTAAAAGAATTAATACAGGCATGGACGGAGGGGCAAACAATACAGGGCGAACCATTTTACGAAGTTTCAACTTTGTTTCTGATTTGGAAAAGCCGTGTGTAAGTGCTAAATCTTTTAAGTGTATCATGCCTATCGGGGTATCTAAAGTTCCATCAAATACCGGTAACCTTGTTAATCCACTTTCACGAAAAACGTTAACTAAGCTATCCAAGGCAATGTCAAATTGAACTGAGATAATTTCTGCTCTTGGAATCGCAACATCGTCTACTCTTAACTTAGCTATTCCACCCTGCCCAACCAGCGTTCCTGAAGTAATATTTGCAAAATCTCCCAAATTTTTCTGCTTATTTTTAATTTCTAAGCTTTTTTTTATCTGATCTTTAGCCGCAAATAATTTTGTAAAAAATGTTTTTTTAGATTTAGTTTCCTGCGCGCGCTGTGCTGCGCTAGAAGGACCATCTGATATATCGCTCATAAATTTTAATTCACTACGCTACTGCGTGTCTGCCTTTCAAATATTTTGGTCGTAAAAGATCTACCTCTACCCATATGGGTCTGAAATGAGAGCTTTTGCAAGTATTTCAATCTCTATCTTCTCCATTATTTTTGCATCAAGTTCAAGGTCATGTACAAAACCAAGTAAATGCAATGTACCATGGACAAGCAAATGATGTACGTGATCATGAAAACTCTTCTCCTGCTCCTTAGCCTCTGCCACGGTAAACTGATAGGAAATGGCCATATTTCCCAAAAATATAATATCTTGTTTAGAAACCAAAACTTTAAGTGGCATCTCCCCGCTTATTCTAGCTGATAAATCTTTTTCTGGCCAAGACAATATATTGGTTATCTTACTTTTGTTACAAAATTTATAGTTTAATTCTGATATTTTCTCATCATCACAAGTAAGAATTGCAACCTCAAAAGTACTGGGGTCGTAGCCTAAATATAATAAAGTTGAAGAGACTGCATTTTCAGCTAAAGTTTTAAAAACTTCTTGATCCCAATCATGAGATTCATTTACCAACTCAAGCATAATTTTACTATGCACTATGAATTTTCCTCCACAGCATATGCATTGATAATTTTTGCCACAAGTTTGTGTCTAACAACATCTTTTGAAGTAAAATAATTGAATGATATGCCTTCTACATCTTTTAAGAGAACCTCAGCATTTTTTAAACCTGACATAATTCCCCTTTGCAAATCAATCTGCGTTACATCACCCGTGATTGCCATTTGAGATCCCTCACCCAATCGGGTCAAAAACATTTTCATTTGCATTGTCGTAGCGTTTTGAGCCTCGTCCAATACTACAAATGAGTTGGACAGAGTCCTTCCTCTCATAAAAGCCAATGGAGCAATTTCGATTTGTTTATCTTCTATTAGACGCGTTAACTGTTTAACTGGAAAAAAATCATTAAGCGCATCATAAATCGGCTGCATATAGGGGTCTACTTTATCCTTCATATCCCCAGGTAGAAAACCTAGCCGTTCACCTGCCTCAACAGCTGGTCGAGATAAAATTATTTTGTCTACATGTCCACTGATAAAGCGAGATGCTGCAATCGCAACAGCAATGTATGTTTTTCCAGTTCCAGCAGGGCCTATCCCAAACACCATTTCATGGTTCATAAAGCTTTTGATATATTCCTTTTGATTCTCAGTCCGAGGTTCAACTAATTTTTTTCTTGTTTTTATTTCATAGTTTAACGCATCTTTTTTTAAATTCTTATTAGGATTATTAATATTGTCTGCTCGTCTTAATATTGCATTGATTTCTATTTCAGATACCGATTTGCCATTTAGTAAACGATGATAAAGGCCATCCAGGATTTTAAAGCCAAATTCTTTTTCATCTCCTAATGCGCTTATCACATTTCCACGATGCGTAAATTCCACCTCAATACGACTTTCAATAAAAGCCAAGTTTCGATCAAACTGCCCACATAATTCAGCAAGCATTCCATTATTAGGAAAGATTAAGTCATTTCCCTGTCGAACCAACTGATATTCGTTAAAATTTGTATTATTCAATAAATCTCAACCCCAAAAAAGTTTATAAATATTTTTCTACAATCTACTCAACATTATATATTCATATTATTAAATTAAAATCTCAATTTTAATTCTAAACTGAGAAATTAACTTTCATACTAATACGCCGCCTAAAGAATTAGTTTCTGTATTAATTATTTTTACTCTTTTTATATCACCTTTTTTGATAGAACGGCCAATCACATGAACAGCATGAAAATATTCACTCTTTCCACCCATTTGATCATTAAGTTTACCTGGCTTTTCAAAAAGCACCTTTACTTCTTTTCCAATCATACTATTTTGTATAGCCATTTGTTGTTCTGACAATAACAACTGCAACTCAGCCAAGCGCTCTTTTTTTAAGCTTTCAGACACTTCTTCTCTACTCGCGGCTGGCGTGCCAGGCCTTGAAGAATACTTAAATGAATAAGATTGCCCATATTGCACATCTCTTACCAATCGCAGTGTTTCCAAAAAATCTTGATCAGTCTCCCCAGGAAACCCAACGATAAAATCACCTGAAAGCAACAAATCCGGCTTAACTTTTCTCAATTTTTCAATAATTTTCCTATAATCATCAGAAGTATGTTTACGGTTCATTTTTTTTAAAATACTGTCAGAACCAGACTGAACAGGCAAATGCAGGTAAGGCATCAATTTGTTACAGTTTCCATGTGCCTCAATCAAGTCTTCCGTCATGTCATTAGGATGTGAAGTGGTAAATCTAATACGCTCTAATCCATTAATTTCTGATAATTTCCAAATTAATCTGGACAGATTAAATTTTTTACCAAAAGCATTTTGAGAATACGCATTAACATTTTGACCCAACAAATTTATTTCAACCACTCCTCGATCCACTAGCGACTTAGCTTCATCAATTATTTTTTCTGGGGATCGGCTAGCTTCCACTCCTCTAGTATAAGGTACCACGCAAAATGCACAAAATTTATCACAACCCTCTTGCACTGTTAGAAAGGCCGATGGGCTTGATCTTTTTGTGAAATCTTTAGGCAAATAATCAAACTTATCCTCCTCCGGAAATTCAGTATCCAATGCCCGGTTACCATTATTTACTGTCTTCATCATCGATGGAAGTCTGTGATAAGATTGAGGGCCAACAACAAGATCAACAGCAGGTTGCCTAACCATGATCTCTTTACCCTCTGCTTGGGCGACACAACCCGCCACACCAATTTTTAAATCTGGCTTTTGTGATTTCAAAGATTTCATTCGTCCTAATTCAGAATAAATCTTTTCAGCAGCTTTTTCTCTAATATGACACGTATTTAATAAAATTAAGTCTGCATCTTCTGGAAACTTTGTTTCCAAATAACCAGACGGTTTCATTGCTGACACCATACGTTCGCTGTCATATACATTCATTTGACAACCATATGTTTTAACAAAAATTTTTTTCTCAACAGTCATGAAGTTTTCCAAACTATACATTCATTCGTGATAGGTCATTTACACCGTTCAATTAATCACCGCAATGGCTGTATTAATATGTGCACTTTTAGCTTGAAACTATGCACATTTAAAATTTATTAATGTACCAAAAAGTAATTTAAAGACTATGCGGAAATATGAAAAGAGAAGCAGCTATATGACTTATCTCCCTTCAAAAGAAATAATTCTTTCAATGTCAGGATTAGAGTTTATGAAAAAAATAGAAAATGGTAAACTTCCTGCTGCGCCTATTGCCCACACTTTAAATTACGAATTGAAGCATGTGGCCGAAGGTCAAGTCATTTTTAGTGGAAGTCCAAATTTTAATGCTATGAATCCAATGGGAAGCGTCCATGGAGGGTGGTATGGCACACTATTAGATAGTGCTATGGCATGCGCCATAATGACGAAAGTTCCGAAAGGTTCTGTATATACAACGTTAGAATATAAGATCAACATTATCAAACCAATTCCTAGTAACATGCAAATTGATGCAATCGGGGAAGTAAGTCATGTAGGAAGATCTACTGGCACTGCCGAAGGAAAAATTATTGGAACAGAGGATAAAATACTTTACGCTACGGGCTCCACTACCTGCATAATAATGCCTTTGGTGAGCAATAAATAAAATATGAAGTATTGGAAAATTAATCAGCGCTTAGAGTAATAAATCCCTACTACATGTTCTGCTTCAGCGAAAAAAAGCCATCTTATTACAGTAACACCTATCAAATGAATTACTAAAGATACAAATAATGAAATGTTAATTGGCAGTGATAATAAAATAAGGCCTGGCAATAGCCCAACAAATAAAAAACCTATTATTCTCAATCTTTGGCTGTGTTTTCGACCTACAATATGCACCATTTCTTTTAAAAGGTAATTAGTACCTGAATGAGGCCCTTCCAATAATCGAACATCACCAATTTGGCCTAAACCCGTTGCAGTTTTTAAGTCTGATCCCGCTTTATTAAAATACTCATCCCCTTTTCTCCAAGAAATTATCTGAATGAAACTTGAAATAATTAAGATATATGCAGCAAATGTAATTTCAGAAACTATAATTGCCCCACCTCCTAAACTATAGAGTATGAATAATGTTGGAGTAAAATAATTATTCCATCTTGGAACTGTTTTTAATTGTCCATAGATCATCGAAGTACAAATTATTGTTAGTAATGCCAGCGCGGAGCATAAGGCGCCAAGTAATGCATAATCCACTTCAATAAATATTTTACCAATAGCGAAAGGTGCCATTAAAACTAATGTGGATACCGAGATGACCCCTTCACGACTCAACCAACTTGTGCGCCACTGACTGAAGGCTTTCAAAAATCTTTGAGGGTTACCAAGATGAAAGGTTGAACTTAACAATCCAAGTATTGAAAATCCATACGCTAAAAAAAACAAATAAAATGCTGCCAAACCTTTAACCATTGGAAAACCCAAGCCCAAAAAAACAAAGAGGCCAAAACCTAGACCTGACAATATTGTAAAAATTATAACTGAAGGCGCTGGATGCATTAAAGCTTACCCAACGCTTTATCTACCCAACTCAAAAAACCCACTGGTTCAGATGCTACAGGTGAAAGAAAAGGTGCAAGAATGTCTATATCACCATCTGTAAGAATATCAGCTTTTTTTCTTGGAGGAAGGTATTTGTTTACCGGCTTAGTTAATTGCTCCGGCATAAGATCAATACCACCTCGCTCTTTCGACAAAATACTTACATTACTATTTGGATCAGCGAAATCACCAAAATGCCTAGCGTTTGATGGGCATGTTCGAACACATGCAGGTTCTCGATCTTCTTCTGGAATATTCTCGTTATATATTCGATCAACACATAAAGTGCATTTTTTCATGACGCCTTCGGCTGCATCTAATTCGCGTGCGCCATATGGGCACGCCCACGCACACAAACCACATCCAATACAATCGCTCTCGTTAACTAATACGATACCATCTTCAATTCTTTTGTAACTCGCTCCAGTGGGGCAAACGGTTACACAAGGTGCATCTTCACAATGTAAGCAAGATTTTGGGAAATGAACTGTCTGAGCAGGTCCATTATCAGGAGTAACTTCATAGGTATGGATTCTATTTAAGAAAGTTCCTACCGGGTTACCGCCATAAGCCCCAATATCTGATAAAGGTGCCCCATAGTTTGATGTGTTCCATTCTTTACAATTTACAACACAAGCGTGACACCCAACACAGGTATCTAAATCGATAACAAGACCTAATTTTTTTTGCGTTTTCTTTGGTAAATCAGTCATTAAACTCTTTTCCATATTTAATATCTTTAGGCGCAGCCCCTACTGGAGAGCTTTGAGGCAGAGGGAAAGGTTCCACATGGCTTACATTATCTACCTTTTCAATCTTAACTCGCAAATCAAACCAAGCAGCTTGACCTGTGATGGGATCACTATTTGACCAACGCATCCCGTCTTTTTTAGGTGGCAACAATTCGTGAATAATGTGGTTTAACAAAAATCCTTTATTTGACTCTGCTGCATCGTGCTCCAGTGCCCATGCACCTCTACGCTTTCCAATGGCATTCCAAGTCCAGATCGTGTTTTCATTTAACGCATCCATTCGAGCAACCGGGACCTTTACTGAACCATGCGTTGAGGTAATCAATGCCCAATCTCCTTCATTGAATTTGTTCTCTTTCCAAATTTTCTTTGACAAATACATAGGGTTATAACCATGAATTTGCCGCAACCAAGCATTTTGACTTCCCCAGCTATGGTACATTGCCATTGGGCGTTGGGTCAGTGCATGGATTGGGTATTCATTAAGATCTGTTACTTGTTCTTCAAAACTTTCATACCAAATTGGTAAGGGATCCATAGTATCTATGATTTGCTTGCGAAGATGATCTGGAGGTTGCTTATTTCCTATTCCTTTTGCAGATAATATAAATTTTTGCATTGGCTCGATATATATATCAAAAAGATAAGGAGCAGGTTTATCAAATAGCCCAGTCTCTACAGCCCATTCTTGGTATTCAGCATTCCATGGTTTAAAAAACTGAGCTTCTTCTGGAATAAGTTTTTTCCAAAAGCCACCATTATCTATGTAAGCTTGAATTTGATTTGGATTAGGTTCTCCTCGCCCCTCATCATTACCAGTCTTACCTCTAAAACCCGACAGTGGGCCAACGCCTGGCCTTCGTTCATGATTAATTATGTAATCAGCATAATCCTTGAATTTTGGTTCTCCCTTATCATCTACAAAACCTGGCAATGCGAGCCGAGCACCCAAGTCTAATAGAACTGATTGGAATCCACGCACATCTCGATCAGGCTCTATAACTGGCCATCTAATACTGTCAGCAGCTGCCTCAGCTTCACAAATAGGTCGATCTAAAAGACTTATACAATCATGTCGCTCCATATATGTAGTATCAGGTAAAATCAAATCAGCATAAGCAACCATTTCCGAAGAGTAAGCATCAGAATAAATCAATTTAGGTATTTTGTATTCGCCATCCTCATTTTTGGCAGTTAACATTTCCATAACGCCAGTAGTATTCATAGAAGAATTCCAAGACATATTTGCCATGTACATAAATAACACATCTATTGGATAAGGATCACCAGCGTACGCATTGCTAATAACCATATGCATCAGCCCGTGAGCAGACATTGGATTTTCCCAAGAAAATGCCTTGTCTATTCGTATTGGTTTACCATTACCATCAACACACAAATCTTCTGGTCCTTGAATGTATCCAAGATGTGGGCCGTCTAAAGGTTGCTCAGGCACCACTTTGCAGTGAGGTTTTGGATGACTTGTAGAATGCTTTGGATATGGTGGCTTAAAACGAAAACCACCCGGAACTTCTACGCTGCCCAAAATTATCTGAAGTAGATGCAAGGATCTGCATGTCTGAAATCCGTTTGAATGCGCCGAAATCCCTCTCATGGCATGAAAGCTAACAGGCCTTCCAATCATCTTATCATGCTTTTCTCCTCGAAAATCTGTCCATTTTTGATTGATTACAATCTCTTCTTCAAATGCGACACGAGCTAATTCAGCTGCTATCTTTTTTATTCTTCTTGCTGAAATACCAACCTTTTTTTCAACTGATTCTGGGGAATAATCTTCGGACATGTACCTTTTGATTATTAGTTGAAAAACAGGAACATGACTGGTTCCACCTTTTCTATAACTACCCGTTAAATCAGGATTGACGCCAGTTTTGTTCCATGAAACTGCCTTTTTGGTTTTACGGTCAAGCACCAAAGGTTCACCAGTTTTATCTCTGATAAACAAACCAAAAGTTTTGGACCCTGGATCACTATCAATTAGGTATGGAGCATTCGTATAACGAATAAGATATTCTAAGTCGATTTTACCTGCTTTCATTAGAGTATGCACCAAGGATAAAATGAATAAACCATCTGTACCTGGAGTAATTCCAACCCATTCATCTGCGATTGCATTATATCCAGTTCTAATTGGATTAACGCCAATAACTTTAGCTCCACGTTTTTTTAGCTTTCCCAAGCCCATTTTAATAGGATTACTATCGTGATCCTCCGCAACACCAAAAATCATAAATAATTTAGTTCTGTCCCAATCAGGTTGACCAAACTCCCAGAATGCACCACCCATGGTATATATACCTGCTGCCGCCATATTAACTGAGCAAAAACCACCATGAGCTGCATAATTTGGTGTTCCATATGCCTGCGCCCACCAACTAGTAAATGATTGCGACTGATCTCTGCCCGTGAAAAATGCAAGTTTCTTTGGATCAGATTTTCTTACTGGGCTTAACCATTCTGTCGCAAGCTTTAAAGCTTCATCCCAGCTTATTTCTTCAAATGCACCACTACCCCTTGGACCAACTCTTTTCATAGGTGAACGCAACCGCGCTGGCGAATAAATTTGCATAATCCCAGCTGAACCCTTTGCACATAAAACACCTTTATTCACAGGGTGATCTCTGTTTCCCTCTATGTATTTAACTTTACCACTTTGCATATGAACATTTATGCCACAGCGACAAGCACACATATAGCAAGTGGTTTTTCGAATTTCGTCGTTAACCTTTGGGCTCAAATCTAATGCAGGTTGAACAAATTTACTCACTAAACGAACCTTTTTCCCAACGTACTTAACCAATCTTGGTTAAGTAACTAACTTTTACAAATTGTATAAACATATTAAGATATAAATCACAGTCATTTAACAAAAATACAAGTTAAAAAACTATATTTTTGAACTCGCACTTAGGATTGTTGCCAATGCTACAGATGCAATACGAGCAGCTGCTGGATCCGACCTACTCGTTAATAAAATTGGCACTTTGGCTCCATTAACAATTCCTGCAGCACAGCCGCCAGCCAAATAGACCAATGCTTTAAAGATAGCATTACCTGAAACAATATCCGGTACTATTATAGCATCAGCTTTGCCTGCAACCAGGTCATTTGATAAACCTTTAACTTGAACACTTTTAGGAGAAAGAATTAGATCTAATGCCAAGGGACCAGAAAAATCTGCATCTTTAATTTCAGAAGTAGCCCACTCATTTAAAGTAGCAGCGTCTAAACTACTTTCCATTGAGGCAATCGGAACCTCAGTAGCGGAAAGAAACGCAACCTTTGGCTGCTTATTACCTAGCGCATGTAAAATATCCACAGCGAAACGTGTTGCTTCTTTTCTAGTTGCTAAATTAGGCTTTATATTAACAGCCGCATCAGATATTAATAGAGGACGTTGATCACTCGGATGAGTAATGAAAAAAGAATGTACCAATCTTTTTCCAGTCCTTAACCCAGATCCTTTTGTTAAAGTAGCTTTCATAAAAACATCAGAATGAAGATCACCTTTCATCAAAATATCTCCATGACCTAATCCACATAATTCTGCCGCTATCTTAGCACTAGATTCTTCTCCATCCGCATGTACTATTTCAAATTTCGAAATATCCCAATTCAATTCGTCAGCTTCAAAAGAAATTTTTGCTTTGTCGCCAACGAAAATAGGTATCATAATTCCGGCTAATGTCGCTTCTAAGGCTGCTTCCATAGGTAGTTTAGAGCCAGCGTTCGCCACCACTACATTTGGTTTTTTTAATTTGAGAGCACGTTTTAACAGATCTGTGGAGCAAACTATTTTTTTAGAACTTAAAAACGGTGAGGCATCCATAAAATTATTCAAATCCTTTGATACTCTTTAAAACCAAACAAAATTACGTAAACAAAAATCACACTGCTGAAGATTACTACTGCGGTCGCATATCGGACGGGTTAATACCAGCGACAGATACAGGCTTTTTCATTGCATCACGTCGAAATGGTTCTCCTAATTCTTGATTCAAGATAACTTCAATAAAAGTAGTTTTACCTTCGTTCATTTGAGCTTTTATGGCCGTATCAAGTGAATCTCTTAATGAATCCATATTGTCGACTTGAATTCCTATTAAGCCACAAGAATCTGCAATCCTTGCATAAGAAACCCCTGTATCAAGCTCCGTGCCCACGAAATTATCATCATACCATAAAGTCGTATTTCGCTTTTCGGCACCCCATTGATAGTTTCTGAAGATAACCATTGTTATACCCGGCCAATCCCCTCTTCCACAACTAACCATCTCATTCATTGATATGCCAAAAGCACCATCGCCTGCAAACCCCACTACTGGCATATCAGGGCAAGCAATTTTTGCACCACAAATTGAAGGAAAGCCATATCCACATGGACCAAAAAGACCAGGAGCTAAATATTTTCTTCCCACCTCAAATGTTGGGTAAGCATTCCCAATGGCACAATTATTTCCGATATCTGACGAAATTATAGCATCCGTTGGTAAGGCAGATTGTATCGCCCTCCACGCCATTCTTGGTGACATTTTTTCAGGTTCTCTTCCGCGCGCTCTTTCATTCCAAGATGTACCAGGATCATCATCTTCATGATCCATTGAGGTTAACTCTTGAGCCCAAGCTGATTTAGTTTTGGCAATTACTGTTCGTCGTTCTTGGCGATCTTGATCCCCAGCGTTTGCACTAAGTTTTACCAATAAAGATACTGCCACCTTTTTTGCGTCGCCAATAATACCAATTGTAACAGGTTTTGTTAATCCAATCCTATCGGCATTTATATCCACCTGAATAATGGCCGCATCTTTAGGCCAATAATCAATGCCATATCCAGGCAATGTTGAGAATGGATTAAGTCTTGTACCTAGTGCAAGCACTACGTCCGCTTGAGAAATCAGTTCCATTCCTGCCTTTGATCCGTTGTAACCAAGTGGCCCTGCAAATAACGGATGTGAGCCTGGAAATGCATCATTATGCTGATAACCACAACAAACAGGAGCATCTAGGCGTTCCGCTAATTTTATTGTTTCAGAAATGGCTCCACCAATAACGACGCCAGCACCATTCAAGATTACTGGATTTTTAGCATTACTTAAAAGGATAGCAGCTTTTTTAATGGCCTCTTCCCCGCCACCAGGTAGCTCGAAATCTACAATGGCTGGCAATTCAATATCTATAACTTGTGTCCAATAATCTCTTGGAACATTTATTTGAGCCGGCGCTGAGGCGCGTTTGGCTTGCATAATAACTCTATTCAATACTTCCGCTATTCTAGAAGGGTCTCTCACCTCTTCTTGGTAAGCTACCATATCCTTAAATAATGCCATTTGCTCCACTTCTTGAAAACCACCTTGCCCAATGGTTTTATTAGCAGCTTGGGGCGTAACCAACAAAAGTGGTGTATGATTCCAATAAGCCGTCTTTACAGGTGTTACAAAATTAGTAATTCCAGGTCCATTCTGAGCAATCATCATTGACATTTTTCCAGAAGCTCGAGTGTACCCATCTGACATCATTCCAGCATTGCACTCATGAGCTGCATCCCAAAATTTAATTCCAGCTTGTGGAAATAAATCTGAAATTGGCATCATCGCGGAGCCAATGATCCCAAACGCATGTTCTATCCCATGAATCTGTAAAACTTTTACAAATGCTTCTTCTGTTGTCATCTTCATACAAAATTATTCCTTATTAAACTAAATATACTCGCTCAAAAAATTATTACGATTAAACTCAAAAATTCCCAATAGACAATGTTTTTAACCAAATACTGATGATAACGCTACATCCATTGATGAAATTATTTCATTAATATCATCTTTGGTAGCTATCAATGCTGGAGACAAACAAAGAGTGTTGTTTAAGCCCGGCAAGGATCTATTTGTCATCCCAATTATAACACCCTGCGACATACAATTTGCCGCCACTGCCGTCACTAATTTTTCATCCATCGGCTCTCTACTATTACGATCTTTTACCAACTCAGCTCCCAAAAACAATCCTTTGCCTCTAACTTGGCCAATAACCTTATGCTTATCTTGCAAATTTCTTAGTTGATCTATCGCATAATTACCCATTTCAATGGTATTCGTCAGTAAATCCTCATCTTCTATTATTTTGATATTTTCGAGTGCAGCAGCCGGTCCTGCAGTGCAACCACCAAAAGTTGAGATGTCCCTAAAATAGTTCAATGGATCATCTGAGTTGTCTTTAAACATATCAAACACCGCTTCAGTAGTAACGGCACAGCTAATAGCAGCGTAACCAGATGCAACTCCTTTTGCCATCGTAACAAAATCAGGTTGAACTCCGTAATGTTGGTAACCAAACCATGTACCTGTTCTTCCAACACCACATACAACCTCGTCGATATGGAGCAAGATATCATATTTTTTACAGAGCGCTTGAATACCTTCCCAATAACCGTCTGGTGGCGTTATTACTCCTCCTCCTGCGGTTACCGGTTCCAAACACATCAAACCAATCGTATCTGGCCCCTCTCTCAAAATAACCTCTTCCGTTGCCTTCACCACCTGTTCGCCATAGTTTTCTGAGCTTTCGAACTGACTTCGATACTCTAAGCAGTGTGGAACCTCAACAAAACCCGGCGTAAAAGGTCCATATTGAGCCGCTCTTTGTGGCTGCCCGCTGGCAGATAAGCATGTTATTGTAGTTCCATGATAGTCACGATCACGGTATAGAATTTTATTTTTTTTACCACCGTACTTTTTTTCTGATATCTGACGAACCATTTTGAATACTTTTTCATTCGCTTCAGAACCAGAATTTGCATAGTAAACTCTACTCAAACCTGGCATTTTTTGAAGCAACTTCTCAGCAAACATTGAACCAGGTATTGAACCCGCGGTTTGCGCAAAATAATTGAGCTTTATGAGTTGATCACGTACTGCGTTTGCGATACTTTCTCGGCCATAGCCAACATTTACTGTCCAAACTCCACCAGACACCGCATCTATATGTTCTTTTCCATGTGCATCCCACACCCGCATACCTTTTCCCTCAACAATAATTCTGGGATCCGCATTTTCGAAAACTGCATGTTGGCTCAAATGGTGCCAGATATGTGCTCTGTCACTCTCAACTACCGCAGTAATATCATTAGCATTAAGGTGTTGGTTCATAAGCTTTCTCCTTAAAAAATCTTTGCAATATGTTTATCACAAAATTAATTCTATAAAAACCGAATCTTTTTTCTAACATTCGAGTATTTAGTTTAAAGTATTACTAACGATTTACAAACGTTGAAAATGTGACGTGCCAGATTCATGGTAATAGAATGGAATTCCATCATTACGGCTACCTTTCAATTTAGATATCACCTCCGAAAGCACTATTTCAGTGACAAACGGGAGATCAAGATTGTGGGCAGAATTTAATTCTATCCATTGCAAATGGCTAAGTTCACCAGAGGCTTTTGAAAAATCATCTAAATCACCTTTAATATTATGTGAACTTAATAAAAAAAATCTTGCATCAAATCTTCTAGAACGCCCCGGCGGCGTGATGGCACGAAAAACAAACTCAATATTATCAGCGTTGGGTTGATATCCCGAGGCAAAAAACCCTTTCCAATTTTCTGGAATCAAATTTATCTTGTTTTCAAACTTAGATCCCAAGATTAATCCAGTTTCTTCCCATAACTCCCTGATGCCGGCAGCAATGAGTGGCTTCGCCAATGCAGGATCTGCTTTCACTCTTAACTGATTAAGACACTTCAATGGGATATCGCCGTTGAAATTTATTTCCGAGTCGCCTTGGTCTAATGCACCACCTGGAAAAACGAACTTATTTGGCATAAAAGAAGCATTCTGTCCTCTTTGCCCCATGAGCACATGAGGATTTTTTTTTGAACCGCGCAGCAAAATAACAGTAGCTGCATTTCTAATTTCCATTTTTTCCATCACGAACCCTATCTAATTACCATCAAGCGTCATACACTAAATTTCCAAATATTTTTTAGACACTCAAAATCCATGCATACTCTTAGCCCATTGTAGCCATATCAATGCTTCTTTTATTCTTGGCAGCAGGTAAAGAGCTAATACAATTGCTAATAAACCAAATCCTACTGCCATTGTTGATGGCTCAGGTCTTAATGTTTCATAACAGACCAAAATCAAAGGTACCAGTAGATGTCCCAAAACCAGTATAGTGATGTAAGCAGGCCCATCATCAGCCCTTTGGTAGTGATATTTTCGTAAGCATGAATTACAGTTAATTGACACTTTCAGATAAGATTTCATTAATTTACTTTTCCCACAGTTTGGGCAAAGCATTTTCCATCCCAGAAACATTGCATTTCCAAAAGATCGATCAGATTCAGTAGTCATAATTTTCCTCTGGATATAAGTTATGTTCGTTAATAAGGTAATGTTGTTACTCAAATATCAATTGCGGCCACTTGTCGCAAATAAACGAATATTTTAATCCCAATCAAGAGTAATTAGTCAGGCATTGTTTTGGAAATCTATATTTTGTTACTTTTATTTTTCGCTGGCCTATTCGCCGGTATCTTAAATGCTGTAGCCGGTGGCGCAACTTTTTTTACGTTTCCAGCACTTATGTTAGCTGGACTTTCTCCGCTTTCAGCAAATGCTACCAATTTTATAGCTACAGCACCCGGTAATATTGCTGCTTTACCAGCATTTTGGAATGAATTGAAACTAATTGGTAAAAAGATCTTTGCACCATTAATTATTTCGGCGATTGGAGGCCTCATAGGGGCTTTTATTCTATTCAGTTTGGGAGCAAATATATTTAAAAATTTGGTTCCATACTTAATGGGTTTTGCAACAATATTATTCATATCAGCACCAAAACTACGACGGTTAGTTATAAAAACAAACTTTCAATCCAAAATGATGCCTTTAGTACTTCTTTTGTCTTTCGCCATTTATGGTGGTTACTTTGGAGCTGGACTAGGTCAAATTGCTCTGGCTGTCTTAATATTAATTGGATTTGAAAACCTGCACACAGCTAATGCAATGAAAAATGCTGTAATTGCTTCTATTAGCCTGCCCGCTTCTGTGATTTATATATACTCTGGTGAGGTTTTCTGGCCGTATGCATTGATTATGTGCATCGGATCAGCAATCGGTGGTTTTGCAGGTGGCAAAATTTCAAAATCAATACCACAAGTTTATTTAAGAGTTTTTATAATTTTCTTTGGTACTATTTTGACGATTTATTATTTTATGATTAATTAAGTAATTATAATTTAATTAACAAATTTAGAGGTTTATCATGAATGCCGAAAAAGCAGAGTTGATTGCTATCAACGCTTTAACATGGATACTTCAAAACCCTACTTATTTATCATCATTTATTGGAATTACTGGTGCCACAACTAGTGATTTTCAAGAAAATGCTACCGAGATACCGTTTTTAGGTTCAATTCTTGATTTTGTTCTGAGTTCAGATGAATATACTTTAGAATTTTGCAATTCACACAATTTTGACCAGCAATCGATTTTTATTGCTAGGCAGTTTTTACCTGGTAGTAATTTGCCAAATTGGACTTAATAACTGTGATAGAAACATAAATCTTAAACTTAATTAATGTTTACGTGACCCCTAAGAACAATACAAGAACACCGCTTTTAATCATATCAAAAACAGTTTATACATTTTTCAATAAATTTAAAATTTGAGATATTAGTATGACCACTTCTTTATCTGCTCGCGCATCAGCGGCAAGATCACAGATTTATCTTGACGATTTAAATGAAGAACAACGTCAAGCAGTCGAGAAAATCGACGGACCAGTTCTGATGCTAGCAGGCGCTGGAACTGGGAAAACAAGAGCTTTGACAACAAGAATTGTTCACATTTTAAATTTAAGAAAAGCCCGTCCAAACGAAATTTTAGCGGTGACCTTTACCAATAAAGCGGCTAGGGAAATGAAAAACCGTATTCGCTCTAATGTTGGCGATGTGATTGAAGGAATGGCTTGGGTAGGTACATTTCATTCAATCTGTGTAAAAATGTTGAGGTCTAATGCTGAACTGGTCGGTTTAAAATCAAATTTCACTATACTTGATACCGATGATCAATTGCGGCTGCTTAAACAGCTAATTCAAGCAGAAGATATCGATGAAAAGCGCTGGCCGCCTAGACTGTTAGCTCACCTTATTGATAATTGGAAAAATAGAGCCATTAGACCAGATAATATTCCAATTAATGAAACCTCTTTATTTAATGATCGAGGAGGAGAGCTTTATTCTTTTTACCAGCAGCGGTTAAGATCTTTAAATGCTGTAGATTTTGGTGATTTACTTTTACATGCTGTAACAATTTTACAAAATAATAGTGATATTTTAACCCGTTACCACAGACAATTTAAATACATTTTGGTCGATGAGTATCAAGACACTAACATTGCTCAATATCTTTGGTTAAGATTGCTAGCGTCATCTCACCAAAATATATGTTGTGTTGGGGATGATGATCAATCAATTTATGGCTGGCGTGGAGCAGAAGTAGGGAACATCTTGAAATTTGAAAAAGATTTCCAGAATTCCACTGTTATTCGCCTCGAGCAAAACTACAGGTCCACAGAGCATATTTTAGGAGCGGCGTCTCATTTAATAAATGGAAATAAAGAAAGATTAGAAAAAACACTTTGGACTGATCAAAGCGGTGGTAGTAAAGTAAAATTAATTGGACATTGGGATGGGGATGAAGAAGCTCGCTGGATAGGAGACGGAATTGAAGCAGCCGAATTAGGGAACTCAAGCAAGGACCCTGTAAGTCCAGAAAACACTGCAATTCTTGTTCGAGCATCACATCAAATGAGAGCATTTGAAGATCGCTTTATGACAATTGGGTTACCTTATCGAGTAATTGGTGGACCAAGGTTTTATGAACGTGCTGAAATTCGAGATGCAATGGCTTATTTTAGAGCGGCTATTTCTCAAGAAGATGGGTTAGCATTACAAAGAATAATAAACAAACCAAAGCGCGGCGTTGGGGAAAAAGCCCAACAGAGAATAAATTTGGAGGCACGCAATCGTAACATTTCTTTGATGGAGGCAGCAAAATCTTTATGTCACAAGGAAGGATTGTCTGGCCGGGCTAAAAAAGAACTGAGAATTCTATTGGGACAATTAGAAAGCTGGCACAGCATATCACTGGATAAAAATTATAATCACATTGAATTAGCCGAAGTTATTTTAGAAGAATCCGGATATACTGATATGTGGCAAAATGAAAAAACCCCTGACGCTCCAGGACGGTTGGAAAATTTAAAAGAGTTAGTGAAGGCTCTAGAACAATTTGAAAATTTGCAAGGGTTTTTAGAACATGTATCCCTAATAATGGACAATGAGACAGATGATGACGCTGAGAAAGTCTCTATTATGACATTACACGCTTCAAAAGGTCTCGAGTTTCAACATATTTATCTACCTGGGTGGGAAGACGGCTTATTTCCTTCTCAAAGATCGATGGACGAAAGTGGAAAGTTTGGCTTAGAAGAAGAACGAAGGTTAGCCTACGTAGGAATTACGCGTGCGGAACGATTATGTACGATAAGTTTTGTAGCAAACCGACGTATATTTGGACAATGGCAATCTGCCTTACCTTCAAGGTTTATTGATGAATTGCCTGAAAACCACATAGAAATCTTGACACCACCTGGATTATACGGTGGAAGCTTTGGTGCCGCAGCACCAAATATATCATCATTTTCAAAAATTGATAATGATCAAGAAAGTGACACTTATAATTCACCAGGCTGGCGAAGAATGAAAGAAAGATCTCGTTCTAAAGAAACTTTAGCAGTTAATAACAAAGACCCAAACATTATAGATTCTGAAGCTTTCGATATCACTGATCTAAGTGAACGAATATTCCACCAAAAATTCGGATATGGCAAAATAATTTCAAAAGATGGAGACAAATTAACCATTTTGTTTGAGAAAGCAGGTGAAAAAAAAATTCTAGCCAAGTTTATAATAAGTGCAAGCAAAATCCTTGACCCATAGTTTTGGTCAACACGAATTATTATAAATCTAACAGTTTATTCAAATTTCACCTAAAATTACACAGTTATAGGGCTTGGCCTTTTAACAAGAGCCATCTATACGATCTGACTTAGGCATCGCAAAGGAATTAGCATGAATCGGGCTAGCGCTAACATAAACCTTATGATTAAAGCGGCACGGTTTGCCGCAAAGAGGCTCCTTAGAGATTTTGGCGAAGTAGAGAACTTACAGGTAAGTCAAAAAAGCCCTAGTGACTTTGTAAGCAGAGCAGATCGCAAGGCAGAGGAAAGTATCAAAACGGATTTAACTGAAGGACGCCCAAATTATGGTTGGCTTGGCGAAGAGAGTGGTGCAAGTAAAGGGACAGACCCAACAAGACGTTGGATAGTTGATCCACTAGATGGGACCACGAACTTTTTACATGGACTTCCACATTGGTCAATTTCAATCGCTCTCGAACATAAAAATGAAATTGTTTCAGCTGTGGTTTATGATCCTTTAAAAGACGAGCTTTTCTGGGCAGAAAAAGGGTCTGGATGCTACATGAATGAAAAAAGATGTAGGGTGTCTAATAGGAAAAATTTAAATGAAATGATTTTTGCTACAGGTGTTCCTTTCGCTGGTCGAGCAGGTAAATTGTCCGATACTCTCTCAGAACTGGATAGGTTAATGCCAGTATGTGCGGGAGTAAGAAGATTTGGCGCTGCATCACTAGATTTAGCTTACGTTGCCTCAGGAAGATATGACGGGTTTTGGGAGCGCGGGCTGCAAAGCTGGGACACAGCTGCTGGAATTTTATTGGTTAAGGAGGCAGGTGGCTTGGTCGAACCAATAAACAAGGAAAATGATGTTCTAGAAGATGGTGAATTAATTGTTGGCAATGAAATAGCATTCGACAAATTTGCAAAAATTATTCGTGATAATTAATTTCAAACAATCAGAGTTAAAATAGCATTACTCGCTTTCATACTTTTTGACATCTTATCATATCTTAAATATGCAATAGCTCTTCCGCCACCCTGAGAAAACAAAGTACCACAAATCCTTTCATTTGAAATAATTTCTGTCCCAATGGGGGCTGTTCCTCGGATATTTACCGTTAAAAACCCTTTTTTTAGCTTTGTCTTATGCTTCATGCGCGCGGTGACTTCTTGT
>Ga0315328_10000009_pt1 | contig 66171 bp, 73 predicted proteins | sample M120032315metaG_FD_203462 | JGI IMG/M metagenome (GOLD analysis project Ga0315328, IMG submission 203462) | Ammonia-oxidizing marine archaeal communities from Monterey Bay, California, United States - M1 200m 32315 | ecosystem: Environmental > Aquatic > Marine > Intertidal zone | place: USA... | reverse complement strand
CCCAAGCAGCCAGTACGGCCTGCAATGTTCTAAGAGAGGAATTCCCCAACGATGAAGGTCTGGATCGACCAAGATCTTTGTACCGGCGACGGCCTATGTGAGGAGATCGCCCCCGACGTCTTTGCCCTGCTGGACGATGGCCTGGCCTACGTCAAGGAAGGCGACAAGATTCTCAGTGAACCGGCAGGTGCCGAAGCCGTGGCTCCCGTGCCCGCCGGACAGGAAGAAGCCACCATCGAATCGGCCGAAGAGTGTCCCGGGGAGTGCATCTACATCGAGGTCGACTGACCCGATACCCACGATCGCAGCCAGACGGGCGGCCTCCGGGCCGTCCGTTCAGCGTTTTCCGATCACAAAGCTGGCTCAACCCAATCGACATCCACCTAGTCGATGCAGGGTCCCGCAGGTTCCGGCGAGTTCTCAGCGCGTTCCATCAAGCTTGTCACTGCACTGGCCTGCACGGCGTAGGCCACCGGACTACCGCCGCGGGCCCGAGAGAAGGTCACGCCGACCACCCTTCCTGCGTGATCAACGACGGCCGCCCCCGAATGCCCGGTCAGGACACCCGCTGAAAGAATCATTGCATCCCGCCCGTCAGTAGGACGGCCGTAGACGTCGACCCCGATCGCCCTGATGAGCTGTTCGAGGCCCGCCGGCACGAGTCGGGGCCCGCCGGCCTCGTGGACGAGGATGGCGCCCACCGACCCGGCCACTGGCTGGCCAAACTCCAACGGAGCAAGCCCGTGAATGTCATTCACCGGCTGCAGTACGGCCAAGTCAGCCACCGGGTCGAAGCCCACTACTCGGCTGGCCAGCTCACCACCAGCCACCGTGAGGACAGGCGCTTCGATCCCAGCCACCACGTGTGCTGCAGTAATAACCAGATGTCCGGCAACCACGAAACCCGTGCCGACCTGTGCCCGGGGACAATCCAGGCCTCTCACCCCCACCGTGGCGGCCAACAGCCGAGCAGAAAGTTGGTCGGTCAGCCCGTGATCCACCGGCGGTGGTCCGACCTCAACCGGATCCCCCGAGTACCTGACGGAAACGGTCTTCGGAATGCTTCCTGAATTGCAAGCCACCACGCTGGCCGCCATGACCACGATCAGGAGCAGCCAACTAGCTCCCCGGCGAAAGGGGCCCGGGCCAGTGTCGCCGGGTCGTGTCACGGGGCCAAAAGGCGGGCGTGCGTCAGGAACGCGGTGTGGGCGACCATCCGATGATCTGGTCGAACAGCATCACCATCCACGTGCCAAGTCCGATTGAGGACCTCCACGGTCTCGGCAAACCGGAACCCATGTTCTTCTAGCGCTGTTCGAAATCTGGTTGCTTGGACGATACTCGGCGTGTACGCCACGATGACCCCACCTACATGGAGGGCACCTGCCGCATGCGGTACCACCTCCCACGGCTCCGGGAGGTCCAGAATCACCCGGTCGTAATCGGCACCCTCGATCCCCTCGTAGGCGTTACGCATCCGGACGTCGTAGCGCTCTAAGGCCTCCGCACCCAGCATCGTTTCCACGTTGGCCGTGGCCCGGGCGGCAAAGTCGTCTCGAATCTCGTGTCCCGTCACATATGCACCCGCTCGAAGCAGGGTCATCGACAGTGCTCCTGACCCCACCCCTGACTCGAGGATCCTGGCTCCTGGAAACACGTCGGCCAAGACCAGGAGGGGCCCCAGGTCCTTCGGATAGATGACCTGCGCCCCTCGAGGCATCTTCAGGATGTAATCAGCCATGGTGGGCCGAAAAGCGGTGAACAGCGAACCGCGACTGGAGCGTAGAACCACGCCCTCGTCAGACCCCAAGATGTCGTCATGACAGATCACGCCCGTATGAGAGTGAAACTCCGCGCCCGCCTCGAGAGTCACAAGGTGGCGGCGCTGCTTGCGATCAACCAGTAACACCTGATCACCCACCAGGAATTCTCGGTTCACGGTCGGACTCCTGCCGTCCCGTCGCTCGCCCCAACCCTGGTGGGCGCGAGCGATACCGATGTCCGATTACCAGTACTGGTGGGCCCCGAGTGGTAGTCGGGGTGGAAACCACCAACTCGCTCCAGAAGGTGGCAGAAGGCACAGACTTCGCCACCGGCCGGCGCCCCACACCGCACGCACGTTCCGACGTCGGTCCCATCTCCCTCAGAGGCTCCGCCGAATCGGTCAACTGCGCGATCCAGGAAACCGAAATAGAACGCGTGTTTGGACCCAGGAGACTGTTCCTCTATGGCGTTCAACGCTTCCTTGTAGCCGAGGTGCTTGTTGCCGACTGCCATCGGACACTCCTCCACCATGTACTCGATGCTCCGCAACACGCAGTAAGCGGCCATTTCCCGTTCCCCTAGACGCACCAGTGGCTTCACCTTCCGAGGGAAACCATTGCCTGCCGGAAGTACGGGTCGCTGGCGACCCAGATAGTCCTGCTGCCAGTGCAGAACGTTCCCAAACAGGACCGCTGCCTCGTCATCCAGGTTGTGCCCGGTGGCCACCGCGTCGTACCCGCCGCGACGGGCCGCCTCGTCGAACAGGTGGCGCTTGGACAGGCCACAGGCACTACAGGGCACACGGCGCGCGGCACGGGCCCCCTCGGGGACGTCGAAGCCGTAATCCTCCTGCAAATCGACCACCTCGAGACGTAGGTCTCGCTCCTCGGCGAACCGACGGGCGAACCCCTCCGAGGAGGTGCTGTAGTGGCCGATCCCCAGCCCAAGGTAGAGACCGTCGGCCTCGTAGCCCAATTCGACCAGGATGTCCCACAGGGCCAGGGAGTCCTTACCCCCTGAGATGGCCACCAGCACCCGATCGGTGGGCCTCAACATCGCGTGACGATCAATGGCCTTGGCCACCTGGTCGCGACAGAGTCGCAGAAAGTGCTCGACGCAGAAGTTGGCATTGTGGCGCCGGATGTCGATGATCGCCGGCTCCCGGCAGACGCGACACTTCACCAACTTCCCCCTGAGATGACAGAGCGAATCTCCACGTGGTCGCCGTCGGACAGCATGGCGTCACCGGGAACCAACGTCCCGTCCCTGATCACCAGCACTGACTCACGATTCAGCGAGAGTCGATCCAGGAGCGCCGTGACGGCCATAGGTCCATCGAACTCCATCGTCCGGCTGGGATTCCGCAACTCGACCTGCATCAGCCCACCTCTACCGCCTTCACGCCGACGCCGGATCCTGCGCCATCCCTCAAGCCTGTCCCGTCGGGGACTGGTAGATGTCGAACTTCGAGAGCCTCGCCTAGGTCAAGGCGCTCCGTCAGGACGATCGGTTGGGGGCGACCCACCGCACGAACGAGACGCACCAGGACCACCACCGCTAGAACGACCTGCCATGCACGCGAGCCACCCCAGAGGCCCCGCCTGATGGCTTTGCCCAGCACACCCGATCCCAGGCTCCCCGGAAGTCGGGTCATCAGATCCTACGAACCTCGACAACCGTGGATCGACGCAGACCGGCACTCCGACCCACGTACCACGCCACAGCCGCCAGCGTCACCGACGCCACAACCACCACCGCGACCACCGATGACCGTCGTTCAACGACGGACTCGCCGCTCAAGCCCACCGTCGTACGGAGTTCGTCCTCCAGGTCCTCACGGGTGATCCGGCTCTCTCCCCTCACCGGTCGGCCCCTTCGCCGAGCGATGAGCCGACCGAGATGCGCCTCCCAGCAAGGACAGCGATCATCCCAAGCGCCAAAGCCACCGCCAGATAGGGAACCCAAGACCAAGAGCCATTCAGTACCGACCAGTCCTGAAGAAGCCGGAGGACTCCTATGCCTAACAGGACCACCCCGGTCGCCGTCATCAACGAGCCGGCGATACCGAGGCCAAGGAAACGACCCAGGTTCCGAAGCGGATCCACCGTCTCCTGGCGCACGTAGCGGCGCAGCAGGTCCGGAAGATCACCTGACGTCCGATCGGGGGCCATGGGTGGCAACGCTACCGGCGGTCTAGGAATCAAGCCCGGTCGTGGCTCACCTTGGAAGCTAGGCATGGAAGTGAACCCTCATGAATAGAGTCCTCAGGAACCACCAAGACGAAGATCGACTATCTCCTGAGCCTCGTCCAGCATCTCCTCCAGAAGGAGGACGCGTTCGGTAGCCCGGTCACACTCCAGCAATCGCTGCCGATCATGGACCGCGATGGGGGCCAGCGCGGCCAACTGGAGTGTTCCCAGACCCGGGTCATCGGCCACCTCAAACATCATCTCGGCTACAGGCTCACCCAACTCCACAAGGCCCGCCAGCAATCTCCGAAGCGACCCTTCGACCCTCCGGTACGCGACCTCAGGCACTGGAGGGCCGGGGGCGTCCGGCATAGGTCGTACCTCGGCCCACGGGTACGGATCATCAGGAAGCCACCTATGGACGTACAGGCGCTGGAGTCCAACCGCTACCACGGACCAACGCCCGTTCGGGGCCTCGCGCGCCTCCAAGACCCGAGCCCTGGTACCGACGTCGCAACGCTCTTCACCACCCCCGACCTCACTACCCCGCCGTATCAACACCACACCGAACTCCCGGTCACCCTCCAATAGGTCGACAATCATCTGCCGATACCGCTTCTCGAAGAGATGCAGCGGGAGAAACCCCGAGGGAAGCAGAACGGTGCCCAGTGGAAACATTGGGAGTCGCCGGACCTCCCCCATCGTCAACCACCTGAAGTTTGCGGTATCGGTGAGTCAACCACCGGAAGAGGCGACAGGAGGTCGACCCCCGGACCGGCCGGGTACGAGAGCATCGACAACACCAGGTCCTCATGGAGCTCACGGATTTCGTACGGCAGCTCCCCGTTGCTAACCAGAGCGAAAGCCAGGCGCCTTCCACCCGGTGTGTCGACCACCCCGGCCAGGCTGGTAACTCCGCGGAGTGTTCCCGTCTTGGCACGGACTCGACCTTCGCCAGCAGTACCGGCGAAGCGCTTCTTCATGGTCCCCCGGTCTCCCGCCGCCGGAAGGGATTCCACGAGACTCGCTCCCAAGTGTCGGTCGTCCAGCACGCTGGCCAACAGGCCACATGTGAGGCGATTGTCCGGATCCAGCCCACTGCCATCGTGAGGCACCACACCGTCGATCGGGTGGCCAGCGGCCTCTAACGCTGCGGTCAGGACCGAGAGGCCGCGAACCGTGGTCCCACGGTCGGCGGCGGTACGCCCCATCTCCTTAACCAGCAACTCGGCAGTGGTGTTGTCACTCTCCACCAGCATCTGCTCCACCAGGACGCGGACCGGTGCGGAGTCAAGACTGGCCACCGTGTGCTGTTCCGCGACACCGGACACGGTTCCTGAATCGGGACGCCCCCGAATCACCACACCACGCTCCTCCAACAGGTCATCGAACAACCGGGCGGCCAACATCGCCGGATCATCAGCCGGCACGCTCAACGAGGAGGCCGGGTTCACTGGATCCCAGTTGACGAAGCCGTCATCAACCGAGAGTGCGCTCAGTGGGCCCGACTGGATCGACCAGCCCGGCTTAAACCGGTCGGGCCACGTCCCGAGGTATCGGATCCTGTCGTATCGCGCTTCATCGCCAACCACGGCCCCCTCTACCTCAAGAATTCCGGCGGAAACCACGTCGTCGGCGAGATCGGCGAGGTTTGACCAGGCGATCGGATCTTCGAACCGGTCGGCGTAGGGCGCCGTCATGAGAAGCGGGTCACCACCGCCCACCAACCACAGATCACCACGGACCACACCGTCCACCGGCGGCTCGTCGACGACGACCGTAGTGGTCAAGACCGTTTCCGGGCCCAGCACCTTCAGGGCCCCCAGAGCGGTCAGCAATTTCTGCGCACTAGCCGGCACCATGGGTGCCGCCGCATCGACGGAGAAAAGATCCTGGCCGTATTCGGCCACGGACAGACAAGTTCCGGGTGGAAGGGCGGCCACTGGTTCGGCTAACGCCTCCCGGAGCCGACGATGAGCGGTCGGTGCCTGCAGAAACTCGGGGATCCGACGCACCGACAGCAACGGCGTGCCCACCTGAGCACTATCGGTGTCCGAGATCCCCACCTGAGTAGCCGCGGCGGCACGGTCGGTTCGCTGGGCCTGCAGACCCGCGAGGACAGCGACCGTCAAGAGGGTCAGTGGCAGGACTAGACGCCGGTTCACGGGTCGCCATGCTACGGGTCGCACCCGGCTTCGACAGGGCGTTCCGACATGATTTGGCGACGAGATACTCCCTTTCCGAAAGTCCCACCGAGACCACCGTCACGCCCGTATCTTCGTGCCATGCAGATACTCGCCGCACTCTTCTTCGAAGGCATCGACCTCCGTTCCGTTGCCGGCGGAGCGACCCATATTGACCTCACCGGTATCCAGTTCAGTGCCGCTTCACCTACACCGACTCCGGTGACATGGTCTCCTCACTTGGCGATCGTGGTCTGCTGCCCGGAGGACCACAGCGGCCAAGGCGTTTTGGAAGTCGTCTTCACTAGGGACGGCGAACAGATCGCCCGCAACGTCCAACCGTTGTCGGTCGAGCCCGGTCGATTCGGCTACCGGCTCGTGCGTGCCGAATTGGAGTTTGAGGAGTTCGGTACCGTGGAGGCCCGCTGCAGCGTCGACCGAGGCCCGACTACCGTCGTCCCGTTCACCCTCCTGCCACCCTCGGACCCACCCGCAACCACGACGTGAACCACGCCACTGCCCGCTATGCGACCGCGGTGAGTCAGCACCCCGACTCCGCTATCGCTGTGGCCGAAGTGATCGGGCAGAGTCTTGAACACACGGGAGGTCAACCCGGTCTGGCCGTGATGTTCACCTCAGGAGCACATGCCCCCCACACCCCCATGATCGCCCGAGCCATCAAGAAAGGTCTCTCCCCCTCAGTCCTACTGGGGAGTTCGGCCAGCGGCACCCTGGCGCATCGACAAGAGATCGAGAAGGGTCCGTCAATTGTCCTCTGGACCGCCCTCGTCGAAGATGTTCGCCCGCTGCGCCTGGAATCCCCAGCCCTGCCCGGCGACGTCGAGCCCGGTCAGGCTGTAGCCCTGATCGCCGACCCATTCACCTTCGACGCTGCGACCTTCGCTGCCGGGGTGGCTCCCGATCTCACTCTGGTGGGTGGCCTGGCATCGGCCGTCTCTAGGCCCGGGAATAGCCACCTGATTCTGAACGACGAGGCCTTCAGTAATGGAGCGGTCGCCATCGTGCTTCCGGCCGACACCGATGCCCGGGCCGTGGTGGCAACCGGTTGCCGTCCACTAGGCGATCCGATGGTGGTGACCGATGCCGAGGGACCCCTCATTAGGTCTCTGGCCGGACGGCCGGCCCTCGAACGGGTTACCGGCCTGCTCGCGAATGCTGATGAGACGACGGCCGCCCGGATCCGACGCGGCCTCCACCTCGGGATCGTCATCGACGAGCACTTGGAGGCCTTCGGTGCCGGCGACTTCCTCATACGGACAATCTTGGGCGCCGATCACCCCTCAGGGGCACTGACGGTCGGTGACACTGTGCCCATCGGGACCACGGTGCAGTTCCAGGTTCGGGACGCTGAGGCCGCCACGGCTGATCTGGAAGACCGCCTCACCGGCCAGCGGGCTGGTGGCGCGCTCGCCTTCACCTGCAATGGTCGGGGTAGCCACCTGTTCGGCCTTCCTGGCCACGACGCCGGACTAATGGTGGACGCTCTGAGAACCACCGCAGTGGCCGGTATGTCCTGCGTTGGGGAGATCGGGCCTGTGGGGGGTACCCACCACCTCCACGGATTCACGGCCTCGGTCCTCCTCGTCGGATCGGTCATCGGGCCGACCGAGGGGCGCGGTTAGGGTCCGGTCCGTTCCATTCCAGGAGGGCCTGAGTCGGCCGAAGGTGAGATTCATGACGGACGCTCCGGAGCAACGAGCCATTGACGTCGTGCGCTCGCTGGCCATGGACGCCCCGCACGCCGCCAAGTCCGGCCACCAGGGGACCGCCATGGCCTTGGCACCACTGGCCCATGTGCTGTGGACCCGGGTGCTCTCGTACGACGCAGCCGATCCCGCCTGGCCCGACCGGGACCGCTTCATTCTCTCGGCAGGCCACGCATCGATCCTGCTCTATTCGATGCTCCACCTAACCGGTCACGGCCTGACCCTGGACGACCTTCGCGACTTCCGCCAATGGGGCTCGGCAACGCCAGGCCATCCGGAGGTCGGCCACACCGCGGGAGTCGAGGTCACAACTGGCCCACTGGGTCAGGGCATCGCCAACGGCGTTGGCATGTCCATCGCCGAACGTAACCTCCGGGCACGTTTCGGATCCGACGTCTGTGACCACAACACCTTTGTGATCTGTGGCGACGGTGACCTGGCAGAGGGCATCAGCCACGAGGCGGCCTCGTTGGCAGGTCACCTAGGTCTTGGGCGGCTTATCGTCGTCTATGACGACAACCACGTCACAATCGACGGGCCTACCGAACTAGCGTTGTCCGACGACGCTCCTGCCCGCTTCCGGGCCTATGGATGGCACGTCGTGGACCTGGGCGAGGTGGCCGATGACCTCGACGCCATGGAGGTCGGCCTCCGCGAGGCCATGGCCGCTGACGACCGGCCTTCGCTGGTCGTCCTTCGAAGCCACATAGGCCATCCCTCCCCCGACATCGACACCTCGGCGGTACACGGCTACTCCCTGACCGAAGACGGCATTAGTCAGACGAAGGTGCGAATGGGCCTGCCCGACGAGCCGTTCCACGTCCCCGACGACGTGCTCGACCTCTACCGTGCTGCCGGTCGACGTGGCGCCAACGCCCGGGCTGAATGGGAACAACGTCTGGCCACCGCCGAGATCGACCGCGCCGCTTGGGACGCTGCGTTGACCGGCGGTGGGATCCCTGGCTGGGAAGGGAACCTGCCCTCCTGGGCGGTGGGTGCTTCCGTGGCTACCCGTAAGGCTGGGAATGCCTGCCTGCAGGCTCTGCTTGACGTAGTGCCCGGCCTGATCGGTGGCGGCGCCGACCTGACCGGCAATACGGGTACCACCATCTCCGGCCACGGGGTACAGGGGCCCGGATGCCCCGAGGGACGTCAACTCTTCTTCGGCGTCCGCGAGCACGCTATGGGTGCCATCTGCAACGGTCTGGCCCTCCACGGCGGAATGCTGCCAGTCAACGGAACCTTCCTCGTGTTCAGCGACTACATGCGCGGAGCTGTACGCTTGGCCGCCCTCTCGGGCGCTCGGAACGTCTTCGTCTGGAGCCACGACTCCGTGGGCGTGGGTGAGGACGGGCCTACCCACCAGCCTGTCGAGCACGCTGCCGCGCTGCGAGCCATCCCCGAACTCCGGGTCATCCGCCCAGCGGACGCCAACGAGACCGCCGGGGCCTGGCGCACCATCGTCGACGGCGACGGGCCCGTCGCACTGCTCCTGACCCGTCAAGACGTGCCAGTTCTTCCCGGCACTGACGATCACGTCGCAGTGTCCCGCGGTGGCTACGTCCTCGCCGATCCGGAGGATCCCCCGGAGATCATCCTCATCGGGACGGGTAGTGAAGTGTCCGTCGCTATGGACGCCGCGGCCACCCTGACCGCGGCTGGTCGTTCGGTTCGGGTCGTGTCCATGCCGTGCATGGAGGATTTTGCCGCTCAGGACCGCGCCTACCGGGCTTCGGTCCTGCCCGTCAACATCCCCACTGTGTCGATCGAGGCCGGGGTGACCTTCGGCTGGGACCGTTGGGCTGACCGTTGCATCGGCATCGACCGATTCGGCGCTTCGGCCCCCGGTAACCGGGTCATGGCCGAGTTGGGCATCACACCCGAGGCCATGGTCGCTGCTGCCGAAGATCTACTTTCTACGTGAACCTCAACTGAAGGTGGTCATGACCCGACTCCACGATCTACACGCCCAAGCGGGCCAGAGCCCGTGGCTCGACAACCTTCGTCGCGGCTGGATCACCTCCGGCGAGCTCGGTCGATGGATTGATCGCGGTGTTCGGGGAATCACCTCCAACCCATCGATATTCCAGAAGGCGATGACGGGTACCGACGCATACGACGATCAGTTGCGGAGTCTGGTTACTGACGGCGCCACCATCGAAGACAGTTACTGGGCCCTGGTCGTTCGAGACATCGTGGATGCCCTTGAGATTATGCAACCTGTGCACGACGCATCTGGCGGCGTGGATGGTTACGTGTCCGTAGAGGTCAACCCGGCACTGGCCTCCGACACCGACGGCACTATCGCCGCCGGCCGGGACCTCGACGAGCGAATCGGTCGCCCCAACCTCTACGTCAAGATTCCGGCCACGACAGAGGGAATTCCCGCCATCCACCAGATGATCTCCGAGGGCCGCAGCGTCAACGTGACGCTGATCTTCTCGTTGGTTCGCTACGCGGAAGTCATGGAGGCCTACCTCTCAGGTCTAGAAGCCCGCGATGGCGACCTGTCGGATGTCTCGTCGGTCGCCTCGTTCTTCATCAGTCGCACAGACAGCGAGATTGATCGACGCCTCGATGCCATCGGAAGCGACTTTGCGTTGGCCTTGCGCGGCCGGGCCGCCGTCGCCCAGGGCCAGGTCGCCTACGAGATGTTTCGGCAGGTGTTCAGCGGAGAGCGCTGGGAGGCCTTGGCCTCTCGTGGCGCGCGAGTTCAGCGGCCCCTCTGGGCCTCGACGTCCACCAAGAACCCGGCCTACTCCGACACCCTCTACGTTGACTCGCTCATCGGTCCCGACACGATCAACACTCTGCCCGACGCCACTCTCGAGGCCTTCGAGGACCACGGCAGAGTGGCACGGACGGTGGATGCCGACCCAGTGGCCGCTCACGCCACACTCCGCGACCTGACCACTGCCGGTGTCGACCTGAATGACGTGGCCCGAGTCCTTGAGGACGAGGGTGTCGCCGCCTTCGTGACGTCCTTCGATGATCTGCTCGACAGCTTGAGGGCCAAGGTCGCTTCCTTCTGACCTCCCGTCGACTAACGCCGTCGACCTACAGAGGGTCCGTTGCAAATCGAAACTGACTGCTAGGGTCCGGCGATGCCTCGGGCCAGCGATGACGCAATGCCCGCGGTTGGGACTCCACACCTGGACCCGACCTGTTCGATCGCCGCCACCCTGGAAGCCGTCGGTGACCGTTGGACCCTCCTCATCTTGAGGGACCTGTTCCGAGGTGTCCACCGTTTCGAGGCGCTACACCGGGACCTTGGCATCGCCCGGAATCTCCTAACAGATCGGCTCCACAAACTGACAGAACTGGGAATGGTCCACCGGGTGCAGTATCAGGATCGTCCAGTCCGTCACGAGTACCGGCTGACCCCCAAGGGTGCCGACCTGTCCCCAGCTCTGGTGGCTCTCATGCACTGGGGGGATCGCTGGTACGCCACAGACGGTCCTCCGACCCTGCTCGTGCACGACGCCTGCGGGACACCACTGGACCAGGCCGTGTCGTGCCCGTTCTGCGATGAGTTCGTTACCCCACACCACATCCGTAGTCGTCCCGGCCCGGGCCGCTCCCCCGAGAAGGCGAACCGATGAACCCTGTGACCCCGACACCAGTGGCCGCTGCTCTCCCAAAGGGACCCGAGCTACGGGCGGAGGCTCGCCGTGTCCGGGACGCCCACCATGACCGCCGGATCACCTATAGCCCTAAGGTGTTCATTCCACTGACGATGCTCTGCCGGGATCGTTGCGGATACTGCACCTTCGCCCAGCCCCCGGCGCGACTAGAGGCCCCCTACCTGACGCCGGATGAGGTCCTGGCCATCGCTAGGCGGGGCGCTGAGGCGGGCTGCCATGAGGCCCTGTTCACCCTGGGGGAACGACCGGAGATCCGATACCCCGTGGCCGCCGACTGGCTGACTCGACGTGACTACGCCTCCACTATCGACTACCTGGCCAAGATGGCCCGTCTCGTCCTAGATGAGACCGGGCTATTACCACATGCCAATGCTGGCGCCCTGTCCGCAGACGAGCTATCGCTGCTCCGGACCGTGTCGCCATCACAGGGCATGATGCTGGAGTCCCTGGTGCCGGACTTGGACTGCCACCGGGGCGCCCCCGACAAAGCGCCAGACCGCCGACTGGCCACTCTGGAGGCCGCTGGCCAGCTGGCGATTCCGTTCACCACCGGCATCCTCGTCGGAATCGGCGAGACACGCCGGGACAGGATCGAGGCTCTCGAGGCCATCGCCGCGTCCCACCTTCGATACGGCCACGTCCAGGAGGTGATCGTCCAGAACTTTCTACCTAAGGCGGGTACGGCCATGCGCGACGCCCCAGCCTGTCCTCCTGAGGAGTATCTGGACGCCATCGCCTTGGCCCGCGTGATCCTCCCCCCAGATGTCCACCTCCAGGCGCCGCCCAACCTGTCCGACGACTTCGGCATACTGTTGGACGCCGGTATTGATGATTGGGGCGGCATCTCGCCGATCACCGCCGACCACGTCAACCCGGAGCGGCCGTGGCCCGATCTGGAACGCCTGACAATGGTGACTGAAAGTCGCGGCCGCACTCTTGCCCCTCGCCTGACCGCCTACCCCGACTACGTCCAGGAACCCGGCCGCTGGTTCGACCCCGGCCTTCGGTTTGCCGTCATGGACCGGAGCGACTCTGAGGGACTGGGCCGCGATGACCCCGGCGCAGTGTTCCCCGAGGTCATCGAAACAATCTCCGACGAGGACGGCGCCGAAGTCCGCCAGATCGGTTCAGAGTCCACCGCTTGGTATTCCGGCGCTCCCGTCCGTCCCGTCGGCCTCGTTCCCGGACGATCGGAAGCCCATGGACGACTTCGTGAAGTGCTCGACGGCGTTCTCGCTGGTCAAAGGGCCGGACACGACGAGCTCCTGACGCTCTTCGGATCGCGTGGTCCCGAGGTCGTCGCGGTTGCTGAGGTGGCCGACGAGTTGCGCCGGCGACGGGTCGGCGAAGATGTGACCTGGGTGGCGAATCGCAATATCAACTACACCAATGTCTGCACCTATAAGTGTCGGTTCTGCGGGTTCTCCAAGGGACCGTTGTCGTTGAATCTCCGGGGTACTCCCTACTTGCTGGAGATGGACGAGATTGCTGGCCGGACAGCCGAGGCGGCTCGAATGGGTGCCACAGAGGTCTGCCTCCAGGGAGGAATCCATCCTGACTTTGACGGCGAGTACTACATCGACGTCATCAGGGCAGTCCGGGACGCCGTCCCCGACATCCACGTCCACGGCTTCACAGCCCTCGAGGTCACCGAAGGTGCTCGACGCCTGGACGAACCACTGGTTGAATACCTCCGACGGGCCCAAGAGGCGGGCCTCCGCTCGTTACCCGGCACGGCAGCGGAGATCCTCGACGACGAGGTGCGGGCGGAACTGTGTCCCGACAAGATCACCACGGATGAGTGGTTGGAGGCCCATCGGACTGCGCACGCCGTTGGGATCCGATCCAACGTGACGATGATGTACGGGTCCATCGAACGTCCCGAACACTGGGTTCGACATCTGCTGCGCTGCCGTGACCTCCAGGACGAGACCGGGGGTTTCACCGAGTTCGTGGGCCTGCCGTTCGTGCACATGGCCTCCCCCATCTACCTCCAGAGGAAGGCTCGCCGTGGCCCAACGTTCCGGGAGAATCTATTGGTGCACGCCGTAGCCCGAATCGCATATGACGGTTCAATCGACAACATCCAATCCTCCTGGGTGAAGATCGGCTTTGACGGGGTACGGCAATTACTACAGGCCGGGGTCAATGATCTAGGCGGCACCCTCATGGACGAGAACATCTCCCGAGCTGCCGGTGCCGAGCATGGCCAGCAGGTCACCCAGACTGATCTCGATGCCCTGGTAGAGCCGTTGGGCCGGCCCCTTCGGCAGCGGACAACGCTCTACGGACCCGTGGACCCAGGGCACCGACTCGAGGTGGTCCGACCGGATGACGGCCGGATACGAATCCCCTTGGTCGCTAACTGACACGACGGCACATCGCCGGTCAAGGGCGATCGGGGCGCCGAAAACCCTCACTGGTCCGAGTCATCCTGTTCCTCCAGAAGGTGGACCGCCTTCTCTACGGCCCGTCGGGCTCGGGTCAGACGCTTCTCGTCCACTGGAAACTCGTGACCCCCTGCGTCGATCGACTCCCGGAGGCGGACCATGGCCAGATCGGCCAACTCCTCAGCAATGGCCTCGAGTCGGTCTCGGATCACCTCGAACTCACCGGCCACCGTCGACTCCCTCTTCGATCGTTCCATCGAGGCCCAGCACATGGGCCAGGACCTCCATCGGATGTCGAACATCTAGCCCTGCTGCGGCCAGGTACATAGCGCACCCGGGGTTAGCGCTAACCACTGTCGTCGCGCCGCTCCGATTCGCAGCCCTGGCCACGGCCGCCACCTTGCGCTCCCGGGCGCCGGTGGCCAAAGCAGGCTGGAGCACGGAGTAGGCACCGCCGGCCCCGCAACACAGACCCTCGTCGTCGAGTTCCACCAGGGGTACATGAGGCGCCAGGACGTCTCGGACCGCGCCATGGCAGCCCTGAACGTGGCGGAGGTGACATGGGTCCTGGACGATCACCGGGTTCCTATCACCGGGGTTAGCGCATCCGATGGCTGCCTGTAATGCAGCCAACCGAGGGTCAGCGGCCAACCACTCGTGGACGTCGGCCACCTGTGCCGCGAAATCCCGGGCCTCTGGGGTGGCCAATAGGTCGCCGTAGCCCTTGAGCGCCGCACCGCAGCCCGCCGAGTCGACGAGGACCGGTCGATCTGTTCCGATGGAGTGAACCACTCGTTCTGCATGGTGACGCTCCTCGTCGATCATCCCTGCGTGGCCGTGCAACGCACCGCAACAACCCGACTGGTCGCCGGACCGCTCAACCGTTACCTGGATTGCACCCAGTACCTGTACGACGGCATCGTGAATCTCAGGCTGCCAAGCATCCATCACACAGCCGGTGAAGAGCACGACCTCGCCCTGCCCGACCACCCCGACCTCCTGAGCCCGGGAACGAGACCGGTACCGAATCGGCAGGCGGCTGGGCAGAGCACCACCAACCGAAGCGGGAACCAGTCTCATGAGTCCGAGGCGCTGGATCACGGCCAAGGCCCGACTCCCCCACCGCAGCAGACGCGGATGTCCAAGAATCCAGAGACCGAACCGGAGGCGTCTAGCTGGTGGGCGGATCTTGGTGGTCGCCGCCCTCGTGGCAGTGATTAGGTCGCCGTAGGGCACCCCGGAGGGACAGGCCGTCATACAGCCCAGACACTGGACGCAGGTCTCCATGGCCTCGTGCCACTCTTCGTCCAGTTCGAGGCCCTCCCACTCCACTGCCCGCATCAATGCGATCCGACCTCGAGGGGATCGTCGTTCGTCACCGGTCACCCGGTATGTCGGGCAGTGCGGCAAACACAGGCCGCAGTTGACACAGGCCGCTAGCGAATCGTCGTCCAGCCCCAGTCGGGTGGGCATCCTCATGCCGGCACCCGATGGGGGTCCCGTCCGGGATTGAGGCGGCGGGTGGGATCAAACGAGTCCCGCAGCCGCTCCCCCAGTGCCCGGACACCGATCGCGACCTTGCCGGATTCGGGGGCATCCGGTCGGTGGACCACGCCGGCCCCTACTTCCAGGATGCCACCCACTGGTAGGACTCCCGTCCAGCGATCCCGCTCCCTCGGTAGGACCGGCTCCCCAGTCGGGACCATTCCGAGCATTTGCAGACGCCCCACCTCCTCGTTCACGTCATCGCCGTACCCCTCAACTCGGACGGTGGTCGCTATCCCGTCCCACAACACCGTGGCAGGGCGGTACAACGCGTCGACCACCTCTGAGGTTCCCACTGCTCCCGACATCCACGCGAAGGCCTCGGGGGACGGTCGGGTCCGGAGAATCACCCGCCCGACGAGGGCCAGGGTGCCCAACGAGCCAACGAGAAGCCTGCATAGGTCGTAGCCGGTCACGTTCTTGACCGTGGGACCGCCTGCCGTGAAGACAGCACCATCAGCCCCGACACAGTCGGCCTGCAACAGAACGTCGGCCACCTCGCCCAGCCGACCCCGCCTCAGAGGATTCCGACCGACCATCAGGGCGCCACCTACCGTGGAGTCAGCGGGACCGTCGATGGCCACCTCCTGACCGTGTTCGGCCAGCGCTGCGCTGAGAGCAGCCATAGTCGTGCCCGCACCGACGGTCACCGTCATCTCGGCCGGCTCGAACGCCTCTATACCCACCGGTGCCGACACAGACCGAGCACCAGCATCATCGCCGCCGACACCCCAGCGCGTTCCACCTCCACGCACGCAGACCTGATCCGCCCTACCGATGTCGTCCCGGAAGGCCCTCAGGTCGATCACACCCACGTCCCCTCCGGCGCCTGCCCGAGGGTGGTCACGTGTCCACAACTCGCGCCACTCGGCAGCACCTTCGCTGGGTTGGCCAACCCATCTACGTCGAAGGCCCGTCGCAGCCGTTCCTGAGCCTCGAGATCAGCCGGGCTGAACTGGAGCGGCATGAACCGCTTCTTCTCGAGTCCGATGCCATGCTCGCCGGACAGAACACCACCGGCCTCCACGGAGATCCTCACGATCTCTTCTCCGGCCTCCAGCACCCGCTCCATGACCCCGGGTTCACGAGCGTCGTAGACGATCAGGGGGTGCAAATTTCCGTCCCCGGCGTGGAACACGTTCATTACGATCAGGTCTCGCTCCGCGACTACCTCGTACACCCGCGTCAGAACCTCGGCGAGACGGGTCCTAGGAATGACCGTGTCGTTCAGGTAGTAGTCGGGTTTGATCACGGCGATAGCTCCGAATGCGCTCTTTCGACCCTTCCAAATCCGCGCCCGTTCGTCCTCGGTCGCAGCTACCCGGACGTTACGTGCCCCATTTGCCATCCCAATGGCCTCGATGCGAGCGGTGGCAGCGGCAATCCCGGCCGACATCCCGTCCAGTTCTACGATCAAAACCGCAGCGGCATCTATCGGATAGCCGGCCTTTACGAATGGTTCGACGGCCTCCACCACCCGCTGGTCCATGATCTCCAGGGCAGCGGGCACAATTCCGTCGGCTATCACCGCCGTGACCGTGTCAGCCGCACCCTGTACGCGTTCGAAATCCAAAAGTAGGGTCGCCACCTCTGGCGGGTCCTCGGTGAGTCGGACGCAGATACTTGTGGCAATCCCGAGAGTTCCCTCACCACCGACGAACGCACCCCGCAAGTCGTAACCTGCCGCGCGACCCTCCTCGGCTCCGATGACCACCACCTCGCCGTCTGGAAGGACCACCTCTACGGCAAGCACGTGGGCGCTCGTCACGCCGTACAAGAGGCAGTGAGGTCCTCCGGCATTGTTGGCAACGTTGCCACCGATAGTGCAAGCCTGCTGGCTGGACGGGTCAGGCGCGAAGTGCAGCCCTGTTCCCTCCAGATAGAGCGAGAGATCGAGGTTCACGACGCCGGGCCCAACCCATGCGAGACGACGCTCCACGTCCACCTCATGAATGGCGTCCATCCGGGTCGTCACCACCATGACCGGCTCGTCGCACGGCACCGCCCCTCCAGATAGACCCGTGCCCGCCCCCCGCGGAACGAACGGTCGCCCGTGGCGAGCTGCAGTGGCTACACACGCCGACACTTCGGCCGTGTTCTCCGGGAAGCACACGATCCCGGCATGCCCTCCCCGGGTCACCGAAGCGTCATGGCTGTAGAGGTTCAAAGCTGCTGGGCCGATCTCAACCCGACCCCGACCCAAAACAGCCTTCAGGTCACGCACCAGGGGGTCCTCACCTCGGATACGGCCGACCAGGATCCTGACGAACGAGGCGGACATCTCCTCAGTCTGCCCGATGAATCCAACTCAGGACGGGCCCACACCGGGGACCAACCGCCCGTCTCTGATCGCCAGCACCCCTCTAGTCGGAGGAACCCCGGGTCCGAGGGTGTAGGAAGAACGCCGTGAAATGGCTCCGGAACATCGCCACTCGTGGCGACACCCCAGTTCTGGCCCTCTCCATCCTCACCGGCGCATTGGTGGCCATCCTCATTGCGGGGTTTGAGTACATATCGGCCAGCCTGATTCTGGAGCGAATCCTCCATCGACCGCTGTGGCAGGTTGCCATCGCCCCCGGTGTCGGACTCCTGTTAGCAGCGTTGATTCTCCGCTATCCGGGGCGCCGACTCGGGGCCGGGACGTCCGACGAATTCAACAAGGCGTTCCACGACCGCACCCCAAGGCTTCCCCTACGGGATCTCCCCATCAAGCTGTTGGCCGGCATCACGACCATCGGGATGGGTGGGGCCCTCGGCCTGGAGGGGCCGTCCATCTACGCCGGTTCCACGATTGGCCTCGGTATTCGAGATCGCTTCCACCGCTGGCTCCGGCGGGAGGACGTCAAGATCCTCCTTACCGCCGGCGCAGCGGCCGGCGTGGCCGCTGTGTTCAAGGCCCCTGCTACCGGCGTCCTGTTCGCGCTAGAGGCCCCCTACCGGGATGATGTAAACCGACGAGCCCTCCTTCCATCCTTGTTGGCCTCGGCCACCAGTTACGTCACGTACATCAACCTCATCGGCCACGAGGCCGTCATCCCGTTCCTAAACGATCCCCAAAATAGGATCGGCTTGAACATAAAGCAGTTGGCCATCAAGGCTGACACCGACGTGGTGTGGTTCGATTCCGCCGACCTGGCGACGCTCTTCACCGCTGTCGAAGTGGGCGACGTATTCGGTGCCCTCCTCCTGGGCATCTTCGCCGGTCTCGGTGGTCGCTTTATGGCCTGGTTGGTCCGATGGGCCAAAACCCAGTCCAAGACCCCCGCCTTCGTCCCACGGGTCCTCATGGGTGGATTCGCCCTGGCTGGGCTGGCCCTGGTTGCAGACCTGGCCTTCGATGCTCCCCTCACCATCGGGCCCGGGTTCAAGGCCATGGAGTGGGTAGTCAAACCCGGACAAGGTCTGGGGCTCATCGCCATGCTCTTCGGTCTGCGTATAGCTGCGACCATCGTGACGCTGGCTGCCGGCGGAGTGGGTGGACTATTCATTCCCCTTGCCGTTCAGGGTGTCATCATTGGGCAGTTCACGGGCGCCATGCTCGAATCCGATCGGCCAGGCCTTTACCCAACTCTCGGTCTAGCCGCCTTCCTAGGCGCCGGCTATCGGGCTCCCATCTCGGCGGTGATGTTCGTGGCCGAGTCAACAGGGGGCTCTTTCGTCGTCCCAGCATTGGTCGCCGCGGCAGTCAGTCAATTGGTAGCCGGAAAGTCGTCGGTCGCCGAGCACCAGCACTCGGTTCGACTGGGTCACCTCGAACGGCGGTTCACCCTGCCCGTGACTTCGGCCCTGAACACCGACGTCCTGACCGTGCCACCGGACGCCACGGTCGCCGAGTTCATGTACCTGCACGTCCTTGGCAGACGCGAACGATCGGTGGCCGTGGTGGACGGCATTAACTATCGAGGAATGATCAGCCTCAGCGAGGTATCTGGCATCGAACGCTCAGCATGGGACGACACCGCTGTAGGTGACCTGTTGAACGTTGACCTGCCTGCGGCACGGCCCAACTGGTCTCTACGAGATGCCACCGTCGCCATGGAGCAGGCCAACGTAGACATCCTCGCGGTCACCGATTCCGAGGGTGCCTTCATCGGGATGCTGTCGGCCGACGACATCCTCAAACTCGACGAGATCTTGGACGAAACCGGCGGCTGACCAATACCGCCGAAGGCATCTGAATCAGGCCGACTCGGCCGTCTCCTCGGCTACATCCTCAGTCTCGTCGTCGTACTCGTCGGCCCACGCGTCGAATGCCGGGGACCCCTCGTTCTCGTCTCGCTCACTCACCTCAAGGCTGTCGAAGATGGAATCCAGGTCCAGGTCCTGGTTCTGCTTCAGCGCCCGCGCTTCCTCGTAGCGGCGATGTCGACCTTTCTTCACCGGGCAACCTCCCGATTGGTCATCGGCGTATCTCGTCTCTGTTCCCGCCCGGTCGGCGCCAATGGTGGTGATCTCAGGGCGAACCGGCTGACCACCTATCCTACCGAGGACCACTCCCTTGTATGGGGAGGGGCCAGAGTGTGTCCTTGTTCAGGCGTGACGCGGTTCCAACAGCAGGCCACCACGACCGTCGAAGGCCAGCGCAGCCCGACCACTCAGCAAGTCGTCCACCGGACCGCCCACCACCTGGTGGCGCCACCCAGTAGTCATCTTGGCACCAGGTACCCCTCTGACTAGGTCCTCGATGTCGCTCCGGGTACCGACCAGCGTCGGATCCAGGTTGATGTCTCGTGATAGCTGGGCCACCCAAGCCGTAACGAGAGTTACCGCGGCCCGGACGTCATTGCCGTTATCGCGACGCGATGCCCCGGCTTCCAGTGGCGGAAGGTCATCCGCCGCCGCCACCGCACCCAGCAGACCTTCGGCCACTGCTCCCTTGTAGTGCCGTCCGTCCAGTCCCCGCACCTTCCGGAGTTCGTCGACGGTTCGCGGCGCCCGCTGGGCCACCGCCACTACACCCAGATCGGGAACCACGTGTCGTACTGGCTGGTCGACCTCGGCCGCCCGCCGCTCCCGCCACGCCGCCACCGAGCGGACCACGTCCCGGGCACGACCACGGAGCTGTCGAGCCTCCTTGATGCGCATCCAAGCGTCCTCAGGTCGACGCCTTCCCCGCTCCCGGGCCAGCATCTCGACGCACTCCTGTTCGGCCCATGCCAGCCGACCGTCGTCCGTCAAGCGACGAACCAGCCGGTCGTGTATCTCGAGCAGGTACGCCACGTCGGACGCCGCATAGTTCAACTGCGAGTCGGTCAGAGGACGGGCCAACCAGTCGGTCAGACGGTCTCCTTTAGGGAGCTGCAGACCCAGTTCTCGCTCATGCAGCAAGGCCAATGACGGCGACGATAAGCCAGTGAATCCGGCAGCCAACTGGGTGTCGAAGAGGTTGATCGGTACGGTCTCACACGCCCGATCGAAGACCTCTAGATCCTGACCCGCGGCGTGCATCACGACCAGTACTTCGGATTCGAGTAGGCGGGCCATGGGCAGCAGGTCGACCTCGAGAGGGTCAATCAGCACTAACCCGTTCGCCCATGCCACCTGAACCATGGCCACCTTCGGGAAGTAGGTTTTCTCCCGGTGGAACTCCGTGTCCACGGCGATCCGCTTTTCGGTGATCAAGACGTCGAGTAACGCCTCGAACTCCACTTGATCGGTGACCAGTCGAAAGTCCACCGGCACGCTCCCGTTCAGGAGCCCGCTCCGTCGACCGGACCGGATTCAGTCGGGAACTCAGCGGCCACCCAGGCGTTGGTTCCACCGGTGACGTTCACCGCATCGATTCCATTATCCCGAAGGAACTCGACAGCGGCCTGACTTCGGCCACCTACCGCGCAGATCACATAGAGACTGCCCGGCGATGGGATCTCATCCAACCGCTCAGGTAGGGACTGGAGGGGGATCCGAAGCCCACCCGGCACCCGGACCTCATCCACCTCGTCGGGCTCCCGGACATCAAGAAGCGTCGCTCCCTCGGCGAGCATTTTGTGGAGGTCGTCAACGTCCACCTCGGGAACCGCCAGGCCTTCGGTCATAGGTGCTCCCTCGACCCGCCAGATCAGCAGGTCCACTTTCGGCGGGTCCTCCCCGACACGTCCCAGATTACCGGGCTGTCATCCGACCCTACCGGCCAGTGTCCAGATCGGCAGGGTCCTCGAGAATCCCGTCGAACGAACGACCCGACGACAAGTCCGACGGCTGATCGACGTCTCGAAACCCGGTGGGTACCGGTCCATCCACCTCCAAGATCCGGAGGCCACTGCGGACCAAGACCTCGGCGGCACGCCATGGCGCCCGCTCACCACCCACGTAAGCAGCCGACAGGAGAGAGGCTGTCGCCGGCGTCCAAGAAGCGTGCATCCACTGACGGCGGCCGTCCACCACTGGTACCGCCACCGCTGGGCCGTCAAGGCCGTCCAGAGCCTCTACGGCCACTGCCACGTTCCTAGGGTCGGCCCCCGGCAAGTCACAGGCCAGCACCGCCACGGGCCGGGTCGAATGCTCGAAGTGGCCCAGCGCAGTCAGGATGCCCCCTAGCGGACCCTCACCGGGATACCTGTCGGCCACCACCGTCAATCCCTCCGCGTTCAGCGCCGTCCGATCACCACCAATGGCCACTACCCGATCCGCTCCTGCGGCGACTATCGCTTCTACCACCACCACCGCTAGAGCGCTACCCGAAATCCGCAGGAGAGCCTTATCTCGACCCATTCGCCGACTGGCACCACCTGTTAGGACTGCCCCCGAAAAGGGGGCCACCACCGGCAACGCTGTCTGGGGTCGATGTTCCCGGGTCAGGTCGACTCCTCGAGCTGGGTGCGCGACCACTCCGGGTCCAGTTGGAGCAAGAACAACTCACAGCGTTCCGCCTCGTCCTCTTCACCGATCCGAGCGGCGATGCGGGCCAGACCGGCCAGCGAACGGAGGAATCCTCGATTCGTCGGATGCTGCCAGCGGACATACCCCGATCCACGCCAGCCGCTCTGTCGAAGCCGGTCGAGGCCCCGGTGATAGCCAACCCGATAGGCAGCGTAGGACTCCATTGAATCACGCCCGAGGTCGCCAAGCCGGGCCCAGCCATCCAGATGGTGGGGCCAGTCGGCAACGACGGCCGCCACCGCATCTCTCCGACCGTCGCTGGCAGGCTGGGAAAGCGCGTCGACTAACGCTTCGTCGGACGCCGGGTCCTCCGGACCCAGCACCGTCTCCGGTGGGCCTGAACCGGTCAGTGTCACAGGATGATCGCCAGTGGAGGGTTCGGTCACCCCGCCGAGAATAGCGCCACTCCGCCAGATGACCTGACCTTCGAAGTACCCGTGGGTACCCTCGCACGATGACCACGGGCACCACCTATGTCGCCTCCATGACGACCGGGGTCTTACCGACGGAATCACTGCAGGATCGCCTGACCGAACGCCTCGATTCCGTGGCCGATCGGTTGCCTGAGGTCGTGGAACTCCCTGCGTGGATCGACCCGTCATTTCTGCGGACAGCTGCCATCGTCGCCATCGTCGCCATCGTCGTCCTGTTGGTCCTGGCTGCCCGTATCATCCGACGGCTCGTGCTCCGGAGCCTCGTCGTCGTCGTCCTAGCCGCCCTGGCCGTAGGTCTCTGGAGCCAGCGGGTCTCCTTGGCTGACTGTGCGGCGGAATGCTCGTGCAGCTTGTTCGGACAAGTCGTCCAGATTCCCGCTGACCTCAACCCGAACTGCTGAGAGTCTTCCGGGGAGTCGTTGACGCTGGGATCAGGCCTCGGGAACCCGTTCGATCCGTAGGGCGTTGGTGGAGCGGGACTTCGCATCGGTGCCCGCCAAGACGCCCACCAACTCCCCAGCCTGGACCGCACCCCGGTTCCGGGCTACTTCAAGCGCCGCGGAGACCCGATCGTCCAGGTGTCCCTGTTCGGGCAAGTGAATCGGTTCAGTCCCCCAGCTCAGCGTCAACTGCCGGACTGTCCGTTCGTCGGCACTCAGGCCCACGATGTGGGCCGCCGGCCGGAACCGGGCCATCGACCGGACCGTGAACCCACTCCCTGACACGCAGAGGATCGTGCCGATCCCTAACTCGTCCACGGCACGGGCGGTGGCCTGTGTCATAGCGTCGGTGATCGACGAGTCCGGGTCCTCGGTGTCGGTCATCCGAAGGTCGGACAACTCTGACGTCCAGCCCCGGTGGTCGAATGCCTCATCCGCCCGCTCGGCGATACGTGACATGGTGGCCACCACGTTCACCGGATCCACGCCGATGGCAGTCTCCCCAGAGAGCATCACCGCACTCGATCCGTCCCAGACGGCGTTGGCCACGTCGGAGGCCTCAGCACGCGTGGGTTCCGGATTGGCAACCATAGTCTCGAGCATCTGTGTCGCCGTGATGGCCGGCCGGCCGAGAGCGATGCACTGACGAATGATCTCCTTCTGGAGGATCGGGAGTTCCTCGATGCTGCACTCGCTTCCCAGGTCGCCACGGGCCACCATCACCGCACCGGAGGCCTCGATTATGGCCGGCAAGTCCTGAATGGCGGCACGCGTCTCGATCTTGGCCACCACTATCGGACCCGCCGGGTGGGGTTCCACAGGCACCCGGACCAGGTCCTCGGCCGACCTGACGAAGGAGACGGCGATCATGTCCGCTCCGAGTTCCACAAAGTGTTCCACTGCGACCAGGTCCTCGTCGGTGGGAGCCCGCATCGACAGGCGATCCGAGGGGATGTGTAACCCAGGGCTCCCGGTCAGAACGCCTCCGTGGGCAACCCGGGCCGAGACCCGATCGCCCTCCACCGCCTGGACCTCCAAGATCACCCGACCGTCGCCCATGCTCAACCGGTCGCCGATTTCCACGTCGGTTAGCAAGCCCTCGTAGTCAACCTCGATGTCGCTTGCCGTACTGGCCCGGTCCCCGGCACGGAGGGACACCTGCGAATCCTCAATGATGACGACCGCCTCCTCACCAAACGACGCGGCGCGCACCTTGGGACCAGGAAGGTCCACGAGAATCCCGACGTAGCGGCCCTCCAAAGCGGCTATACGACGGATTCTCGCCATCCGCTCGGCCGCCTCGTCGATCGTGTTGTGGGCCAGACCCAGTCGAGCCACGTCCATTCCCGCCCTGATCAGGTCGCGGAGGGTCTCCTCGTTGTCCGACGCGGGTCCAATGGTGGCAATGATCTTGGTCCTACGAGCCATCCCATCAGGCTACCGACACGCCATCGCCACCTACCCTGTGATTCATGCAGACTGCCCGACTCCACTCCTACCTGAACCACCCCGGGCCACTGGCCTTCGCCCACCGGGGTGGTGCCGAGGAGCATCCGGAAAACAGCCTGGCTGCCTTCGCCCACGCTGTCTCCCTTGGCTACCGCTACCTCGAGACCGACGTCCACCTCACCGCTGACGGAGTCATCCTGGCCTTCCACGATGACTCGCTGGACCGAGTGACCGATCGGTCCGGTGTCATCTCGGAATGTACGGCCGCCGAGGTAGCCCAAGCACGGATCAGCGGCGTGGAGCACATTCCCACTTTGGACGAACTCTTCGACACCTTCCCTGAAACTTGCATCAACATCGATCCCAAAGACGATCGGGTCGTGGGCCCCCTCGTCGAGACCATCCAACGCCATGAGGCTCTTAACCGAGTCTGTATCGGCTCATTTTCCGGTAGGCGCCTGACGCAGTGTCGTCGACTTCTTGGCCCAGGCCTCTGCACCTCGGCGGGGCCACTGGACGCCGCCCGATTCCGTCTGGCCAGCCTCGGGCTAGCGCCCACGCCCACTGGCATGAACTGCCTTCAGGTACCGGTTCGCCAGTCCGGCATCCCGGTGGTCGATCGGCGTTTCGTGAATCACGCCCACCAGCGTGGCCTGCAGGTCCACGTATGGACCATCGATGAGCCCCCCGATATGCACCGACTCCTGGACCTTGGAGTCGACGGCCTCATGACCGATCGGCCGTCAGCGCTGCGCTCAGTCCTCGTCGAACGGGACCAATGGCCAACCTGATCGGACAAGGCGACGGCAGACTCTGCCTATGAGCACCCACCTCTCCTTCATCGCGACAGTCTCGTCCTTCGCCGCCTTGACCCTTGATACCGTCCGGACCTTCCTACACCTACTAGGGGTAGCTGGCTGGATCGGTGGGCAGATCCTGATGCTTGGCCTCCTGGGGGTCCTCCGGAGCCTTGGACCCGATGCTCCCCGGATGGCAGCCATTCGCTTCGGAAGAGTGGCTTGGCCCTGTTTCGCTCTGGCGGTCACGACCGGCGTCTGGAGTCTCACCGAGGTAGGTCTATCCAACCGGTCCGACGGTTATCTCGCCACCATGCTCGTCAAGCTCTTCCTAGTCGGGACGTCGGGAGCCGCCGCCGCCGTACACACAACCACGCGATCACCGGCCCTACGCGGCGTCAGCGGTGGGATCGGCTTCCTGGCCGCTCTCGGTGCCCTCTTGGCCGGAGCCGGACTGGTTACCTGAACCACTAATCGCCCGCCTCCACCGCCATTCTGTGGATGAAGTTGTGGATGTCTATCGATCCATCTGGGGAAATCATCTAGATCATGGGGAAAAGCCCGATTCAGGTTGACCGCCGTGCCATCCGAGGCCATGATGCGCTCACGCCGAACACGGCGAGGGGATACGGAACCGGATGGCACCGATCCACCAGAGGGCACAGGAGCTTCGGCTCAGGTGCCGGATGGAGGAACGGGACCCTGGCGAAGCCCCCGAAGCGTGTTCGGGGAGGACCGCAACCACGATGGCCCGCCCCTTCGGGGACGGAACCAACGGTTCGGCCACCGGCACAGGGTGTCGAGGTCGGGCGGTGCGATGAGGAGCCTTAGGGCGACGAGTCGGACCGACCGGACGAGACACCCGCCGGTACCGGACATCTGGTAGCGGGACGTCGGAGCGGCTCCGAGAAGTTAACCGGTTCGCCGGGAGGCTACTCGGGGCCGTTTCCGCGTTTTCAGGGCACGTAGGAACCGGACCATGCAGCTGCCGACAGCGCCACCAGCGCCAACCCCGAGGCGAGGGGTACCAATCCACCCAGGCGCCGATGACCTGCAATGGTGGCCACACCGAGGACGATGGGTACTCCATTAAGGCTGTAACGCTCGAGGCTATTGAGGTTGTCGGCGGCCAAGGCCACCACCAAGCAAGACCCTGCAAAAGCCCCGTAGCGCAGAGGCCACGACCTGGCTAGTACCACGAGGACCACTATCAGGACAGCCACCGCCATGATATGCAGACCGTCGCCCAGCGCTTCAGGCCCGGACAACTCACCCAACCCCTCCCACAGTCGCCGGACCGGATCCACGGGATCACCACGCAGTCGGCGCTGCACGGTCAACGGGGCGAAAGGCTCGTCGAAGTGGACTGACGCCCAGAGCACATATCCCCCCGCAGCGAGCGGGCCGGCCACCACGGCAGCTCCTCTACCAAGCAACCCGCGGGCGGTAGCCGAAGGTCGGGCTACGGCACAGAGAGCCGGTACCACCAGGAGCGCCCCAGTCGGACGCACGAGCGCGGCCCCGGCGGCTAGCAGGGCCGCCTCCCACCAGCGTTCCCTCCGGAGCAATAGTAGACACCCGACCACCATTGCCAGGAAGGGCCCCTCGGAGTACGCCCACACCAGAACAAAGGCAGGCGGAAACAACGCCAGAGCCCAGACCGCCCGCCTAGCCACACCGACGTCGAATGACTCCACGAGGACCAACCGGTGCAACAAGACCATCGCCACGAGCGTTCCCAGGTTGGCCACCACCAGCAACGCCGTCACCTGACCTCCCGGCAAGACGGCATCAACCGCCCGGGAGAGGAAGACGTAGCCCGGAAAGAAGCGGACACTCTCCAGGGGCATCCCCTCGTACCCATGGACCATGAGGGACCGGTACCAGTCCCCATCCCAAGCCAACAGCCCACGACCGAGCGCACGGGGCTCATCGCCATCGACCAGCAGCTCGGCCACCAACCAGCCCGCCCCGACCAGGAGCCGGGCAGCCACCCACGCCGGGAGGACTACCACCAAGGCGTCCCTGATCCCCTGTCGGCTCACGATCCCCCCGGGAACCTCGAAAGGTTGGCCGCGTCGTCGAATGCGTCAGCATCCGCATGGACTGCCTTGACCGGACGACCCAACCGCTCGGCAAGTGCCAACCGAAGCCGGGGACACTGCCCCTCGAAAGTCACGTAGCCGTCCATCCATGCCAACCAGACGTTCTCGGACCATGCGGCCTCCGCGGCAACGGCATCGGCTACCGCGTCAACATCGACGTCGGCGTTTCGCTGGGCATAGTCCACCCAGTCGACCCGTTGGCCGTCATCAAGCGTCGGGTAGGACCGAGTGATGAAGTCATCGGCCAGCAGACGGCTTCCAGCGGGCGCCAACTGGTCCGGACAGAAAACCACGAGATCCCCCGTGGATCCTTCCGCCCTGACGACATCAGCGATCTCTCCGATCTGGGTCCGGTCCCGGGACAACTCGCGGGCTACCGACACCCCCGATAAAAGAACCAATACGGCTAGGGCCAGCACCGACGCACGTGGAGTCATCCGCTGCAGTCCGACCACACATGCCAGAAGCAGCGGGACAAGGGCGAACACCCCGTATCGACCCTGGAACGCCGTGTCGGTGACCAGACTCACCACCGCTCCCAGGAGCATGGTGGCCGAACCGGCAACAACGACCACTTTCAGCCATCGGAGGTTTGTCAGGCCCAGCGTCGATCCAGTGGGACCCTCACGACTTCCCAGACCCAGAGCCAGCAGCACGCTGAGGGCAACCACGACTAAGAGTGCCTCAGCCCCCCGTCCTCCCCCGTAGGCCTCCAGCATGAGGGCGACCACCACCGTAGGACGGGGCGCTGGCGACCACGGGGTCCCGGTGTGGGCCATCTGGTCGATCAAGATCGGGATCCATGGGACGAAGGCCAGACACCCGGCCGCCACGCCCCCGAGGAGGTGGTTTCCGCGACGTCGGTCGACACGACGCGCCGCCAACGTCCCGATTCCCAGGACTGCCACCGCGAACAACGACCAATAGTGGGTCAGCAGCATGGCGGCCACCACGACAGCCACCACCCCCGCACGACCCGTCGACGGTCGTTCCCAAGCCCGCGCCACCACTAGATGCAGCATGAGGAGAAGCACCAACAGAAGGGCATACATCCGGACCTCAGTGGCGTACCGCACGGCGAACGGGCTAGACGCCAAGACGGCCATCATCATCACTGATCCGCGCCGATCCAGGTGCCGTCGAGCCACCAACCACCCCAGCGGCAGCGAGAGGACTCCCAGCACACCTGAAAATGCCCGGAGGGCGGCATCGGTAGTCCCGAACACGTCCGCCCACCCCCCCAGCAGCACGTAATACAGAGGCGGATGCCCGTCGTGCCGAAGAGCGTCCACCAGCGCTGACCAACCGATTCCAACCTGATCAGCCAACGATGCCGAGATGGCCTCGTCCAGCCACATGGGCGACAGGGCCACAAAGCGTAGGACCAGCCCCACAGCCACCGCGGCTACCGCCACAAGGAGCAGGCCGGGTGTCACCGCCGAGCGGTCTCCATCCCCGATGCCCACGCGGCCGAGCGTACCGTCAGGGCCTTGGCCGACCGGTACGCTCGTTCAGTCTCAGGCGGCGTTCTTCTCAGATGCCGCCACGCCGACCAGCCCGACAATGGACGCCTCCTCCGAACCCACCACGACCGACCACCAGCGGTTCCCGCCGGCGAGAACGATCCGGCCCGTGATAATCGGCGCCGGTCCGGCCGGCCTGACCGCCGCTTACCAGTTCGGGAAGGCCGGCGTAGTCTCCACCGTGCTGGAGGCCGACGACGTGGTCGGCGGTATTAGCCGTACCGCCGTTCGCGACGGGTGGCGTTTCGACATCGGTGGTCACCGATTCTTCACAAAGGTCCGGGTGGTTTCAGACCTCTGGCACGAGATCCTCGAGCCGGAAGACTTCCTTGTCCGCCCCAGAATGAGCCGGATCTTCTATAAGGGTCGATTCTACGACTATCCGCTGCGGGCCATGAACGCCCTTCGGAACCTTGGACCGATCGAGGCCATACGTTGCGTCCTGTCGTACTTGTGGGTTCGAGTACGGCCACCGAAAGACCAAACCCACTTCGAGGGGTGGGTAGCCAGTCGGTTCGGTTGGCGTCTCTACAGGACGTTCTTCAAGACCTACACGGAGAAGGTGTGGGGGGTCCCGGGAACCGAGCTCCAGGCAGACTGGGCGGCCCAGCGAATCAAGAACCTTTCGCTCCTGCGGGCCGTCGTTAACTCCATGATGCCCCGCCGAAACCAAACCGACGTAACCAGCCTCATCGAGGAGTTCGAGTACCCACGCTACGGCCCCGGAATGATGTGGGAGCGCTGTGCTGAACTAGTAGAGGATCAAGGCTCAACCGTGCTCCTGTCCTGTCCTGTCCTACGGATCGGCCACGGAGACGGGCGGGCTTTCGAGGTCGAGGCTCTGGGTCCCGAAGGGTCGGTCGTCATGGAAGCAAGCGACGTCATCTCGTCGATGCCCCTCCCTCACCTCATCAGAGCAATGGACCCGCCGCCGCCCGCCGATGTCCAGAGGGCAGCCGACGGTCTGGGATTTCGCGACTTCCTCACCGTGGCTTTGGTTGTGCCGTGGGATGACGGCTTCGAAGATAACTGGATCTACGTACATGCCCCCGACGTCGAGGTCGGTCGAATCCAGAATTTCGGCCAGTGGTCACCGCACCTAGTCAAGGACGGACGAACCTGCCTGGGGCTCGAGTACTTCGTGACCGAGGGCGACCACCTCTGGACATCCAATGACGCCGACCTTGTCGAGTTAGGCAAAGCCGAAATGGCCCGACTGGGCCTGTTGGACCCGAGCCGGGTGGAGGCCGGGTACGTGGTCAGGATGCCTAAGGCCTATCCGATGTACGACGCTCACTACCAGAACAACGTCAACGCTGTCCGGGACTGGTTGGCTGAGTACGCAACCAACGTCTACCCAGTGGGCCGGAACGGCATGCATCGCTACAACAATCAAGATCACTCGATGCTTACAGCCATGCTTACCGTCGAGAACGTAATGGCCGACGACATCACCGACCGCCATGACGTCTGGCAGGTGAACGTGGAGGAGGACTACCACGAGGAGATCCGATGAACCATCGGATGCTCAGGGCCTGGTCTTCCATGACTGCCGGCCGGTGGATCCTCGTACTGACCGGTCTGGGCCTAGTGATCCGGGTGGCCTACGTCCTCTTCGTCGAGCGAGGGGACCCTCTCAGCGGTGACGGCACCTACTACCACCAGGCAGCGAACCTCTTGGCCGATGGCCTCGGGTTCACAGAGCCCTACCGCTACCTCCACGGCGGCGCCCAAGAGGCGCTCTTCGTCGACGACCCGTCCACGATCGCGGCTACGGCGAATACCGCCCTACCTATCGGCCACGTGGAACCCACCGCAGGCCACCCACCACTGTGGGTCCTGATACTGGGGACCTTTTCAGCCCTCGGGTTCACCTCGGTCACAGCCCACCAGCTGGTCGGTGCCCTGACCGGGGCGGTCGGCGTGGCGGCCGTGGGTTGGGCCGGCCGACAACTCGACGACCATCTCGGCTACCGGTTGATCGGCCCATCCGCTGCTGCGTTAGCAGCCATGCACGCCGGTTTCTGGCTCAACGACGGACTGGTGATGTCGGAGTCACTCGTGGTCCCGATGGCCGCCGGGCTTGTGGGTATGGCCGTCCGGACCAGCCGGAATCCGACGACCCGTAACGTCTTCCTACTAGGCATTGTGGGTGGCCTGGCCGCCCTTACCCGGGCCGAACTCCTGCTGGCACTCCCTGTCCTAGCTATCCCGCTACTCACTGGCCACCACCTCCGTCAGGACGGTTCGTCTCCCGTCATACGCCTCCGGAGGTACATGACCGTCGGCCTGGTCGCGACAGCGGTCATGGCCCCATGGGTGGTTAGGAATCTCACTGTGTTCGATGAACCGGTGTGGCTCAGTAACGGGAGTGGGATCCTCATCGCTCAAACCAACTGCCATGACACCTACTACGGCGAAAAGCAAGGGGCATGGCGATTCGAGTGTGCTCTGCCCCAGCCGCTGGGTACCGAGGGTCAAGCCGTCGATGAATCAGTCCGCGACGTCGAGTATCGACGCCGAGGTATCGACTACCTGACCAACCATCCCCGCCGGTTCGCCACCCACGTCGTGCCCAAGCGGATCGGCCGCTACTGGGGTCTCTACGCCCCCATCAACCAACTCCGAGCCGACACCATCGTAGAAGGCCGCTCCTTCCGCCTCTCAGTCCTTGGGCTTGTCCAGTTCACCGCCGTAGCCGCTCTGGCCGCGGCCGGGGCACGGGAAGTTAGGCGACTACGCGGCCCACTCATGCTCCTTACCACCCTGCCCATCGTCGGCACGCTGGTAGCAGCCGCCACCATGGGGGCCACCCGCTACCGGGTACCCGCCGAGGTGGCCCTCACCCTCCTCGCCAGCGTCGCTCTCGCGTCGTGGGGACAGCGCCGATCAATCCGCAAACCTGCGACACTCAACTGATGGCCGAGACCAGCGCGCCCGACGAGGCTTCGCACCTTCCGCCGGTGACGGTCACCCTCGACATGGAGGACCTACGGCCAGACCAGACACTGCCGGAACGGGTGGTGGAGATGACTCACCGGGTCCTGGACCTGTTCATAGAGCACAACGTCCGTGCCTCGGTGTACGTAGTCGGCGAGTTGGCCGAGGCGAGACCGGAACTCGTCCGCCGTGCGGCAGCCGAAGGGCATGAGATCGGCCTGCACTCCTGGTCCCACGTACCTATCCCCACCAAAACCCCCGAGACGTTCGCCGAAGATTGCCACCGGGGCAGATCACTGCTCCAGGACCTTTCGGGCCAGGCAGTAACCGGCTTTCGGGCCCCGATGATGTCGCTCGTGCCCACTGCCGCCTGGGCACTGCCCGTCATCACCCGAGCAGGCTTCACCTACTCGTCTAGCGTGCTTCCCGGCCCTAGCCCACTCTTCGGCTGGCCGGGACTACCCCGTCGACCCTTCCAGTGGCTCGACGGCCCGATCGAGTTTCCTTGCCCCCTGGTCAGGGTGCCTGGCCTGGACCTCCCCTACCTTGGCGGCACCTACCTCCGACTTCTCCCATCGTTCGTGCGCCAGTACGGCCTCCACCGATCCGGTGCTGAGGAGGTGTTGTGGGCCTACTGCCACCCATGGGAGTTCGACCCCGACGAAGCCTTCCACCCGCATCAGCACATCGGGAAGTTGGCCAGCCGGGTCGCATGGCTGCGACGCTCCCGCATGGAACGCCAGGTCCGACGTCTCCTGACCGACCCCACAGCCCGACCACTGGGCGAGCTGGCTAGAAATCTGATCGAAGACGGAACCGACCTCCCGGTGGTCGACCCCTCCACCACGCCCCAGGTAGGTCGGGTCGCCCAGTGGGCCGACGGACGGCTACGCGACTTATGAGCCAGTTCCGGCGAGCATGGCCAACCACGTTCTGGGGGCGTATGGCCGTGATTGTGGCAGTAGGACTAGCCATCAGGCTGACCTACCTCATGTTTGTCGTTGCGGACAACCCGCTCAGCGGCGATGCCGCCGGCTATCACCTAGCCGCCAACCTGTGGGCAGACGGCCTGGGCTTCCCAGAGCCACTGCGCCACCTCTTTGGCGGCATGGACCTAATCCCGGTGGACGGAGGTGGAACCACGGCCATCGAGACGCCGATCGGCCACCTCGAAAGGACAGCTGGTCACCCTCCGATCTGGACAATCGTCCTGGGCGTTGCCTCGTTCTTGGGGGCCACATCGATCATCGCCCAGCAGTTGGTATCGGTCCTGATGGGACTACCGGCCATCGTCCTCATGGGCCTCCTGGGACGAGAGGTCCGGTCCGAACGACTGGGGCTACTCGCCGCAGCCTTGACTGCCACCTATGCCTTCATCTGGATCAACGACGGTCTCCTCATGGCCGAAACGCCCGCTATCGCCGCAGCCGCGGCCACCATCCTGGTGGGCGTCCGCTTCCAGCGCGCCCCGACAGTACGGTCCGCAGCTGTCCTCGGTCTCGTCGGTGGTCTGGCAGCGCTGACGCGAGCCGAACTAGTGCTATTCCTCCCGCTGGTAGCAGGCGTAGTACTAGTCCGGTCAACCCTCCCCTGGCGGGACCGGCTACTCCGTTACTCGGTCTGCGGTCTGGCGGCCCTGGTCGTGTGCCTACCATGGTTCGTCCGCAACACGCTGGCGTTTGATACGCCCGTCCTGTTCTCCAACGGAATGGGCACCGTCTTGGTCCAGGCGAACTGCGACGCCACGTACCACGGCCCAGACCTCGGCTACTGGAACCTGAACTGCGGCCTCCCCACCCCGTACGGACGCGATGGGAGTCTGCTCAACGAAGTCGAGCGCGACAAAGTGGTCCGCGATCGAGCCACGACCTACATGTCAGACAACACCGGTCGACTGCTCTCGGTCGTCATCCCAGCGCGAATCGGTCGCATGTGGGGGGTGTACGAACCGATCGGCCAACTACGTCGTGACGTGCTCGCCGATCGCCGATCGTTCGCCGTTTCAGCCCTCGGGCTAGTGCAGTTCGCCATGCTGATACCCGCCGCGGTGGCCGGAATGATCCTCGTAGGCCGTCGGCGAGGCCCGCTGCTGGTCCTAGCCGCGTGGATACCCATCGCGACGTTCACCGCGGCCAGCGCTTTCGGCAACACCCGCTATCGGACGGCCGCCGAGATGTCCATCGTGATCCTCGCCGCCGTAGCCATAGACGCAGCCATCGGTTGGTGGATCGACCGTCACGGCGCCAGTCAGCCCGACCCGGTGCCCATTGCCCTACACGCCCCTGGCGGATCGTCGTAACGAGCGTCTCCGACCCACGGGCCCCACCACCACCTCGGCGACGGCTCGGACACGCCGAACCGCTCGGTCAGGACGACCAGCACCGCTTCCCCGAGGAGGGCCGCTCCACCCGGGCACAGGTGGCCGTCGTCGCTTCCATCACGCACCTTCCGAACCTGTACCCACTCGCCATCGACTCCTGGGCGAAACCGCGTGAATCCGCCCTCCTCGCCCCCCAGTAGAGGGCCAGTAGCGATGTGGGTCACGTCGTCATTCCTCCTGGCCAGATCGGCGAACAGCTCGTTGGCAAGCTGCCGCGCCTCCTCGATGCCCTCATCCGGCGGCGTCGGTGGCATATCCAGCCACACCACGTGGGCACCATCGCCGGTCAAGCGGTCCGCAACGAGATCGAGCCGGGTTTCATAGGCGCGAGGATCGGCCACAATCTCTCCAAGGTCCCAACCACCCAGCATCACCACCACGACGTCAGGATCGCCGGCCATGGCCTCGGCGAGATAGCCATCGATCCCCGTCCGGAGTAGACCCACCCCTCCGATCGACCGGGTATCGACCACCACCGGCCCCGCGGACTCCAGGGCAGCCCGGATCCCCGGATCCGCGTCGTAGGTCACGCTGTCCCCCACAGTCACGACTAGCAGCGACCGGTCGCCCAACAGCGACGGGAGGACGGCGAGCAGGGCTGTCGCGACGAGTGCAGCCGGAAGCAACCGGTTTACGACGGAGGCGACAGACATGGACCGAGGGTACGGCCCGGAGAACTCCTAGCTCCGGATCAGGTTCAACGGCAATCGAGGGCTACCGCTTCGACCGGTAGGCTCAAGCCCCCATGACCCGGACGCGGCCATCCCGACGGCAGTGGTGGGCGGCGGCTGTCCTCGTGCTGGGCCTGTGGATCGCCCTAGTCCCGTTCAGTCGCCCGCTGCCCGGTGGCGCACCTTTTTCCTTCGACACGACGCCTGAGCTCGGGTGCGGAATGCCCCTCCTCGACGCATTCGGGAACGACCGGCCGGTCGCCAACGTGTACACCGTGCCGCTTCCATCCGAGGGCGACCCCATGGAGGAACGCCGAATGGACTGCACCGGACGAGCTCGATTCCGCGTCGCCCTCGGAAGTCTCCTCGTGGCGACCTCACTAGCGATGGCCGTCTATGCACGGCGACTCGATATCGACCAGGCCCGGTGACGTGCTGATGTGTCGCGAACACACCGACGATGGACGGGACCTCCGACCAACTGCCGATCTCCTGAACCTCGTGTTCGACTTTCAGCCTCCCATCGGGAGTGACCATCTGAACTGGTACTACCGGGGCAACCCCCATGGTCGAGCATCGGTCGGCCGGGCTTACGACGACGGTCGATTGGTTGGCAACTACGCCCTGGTTCCGTTGCGATTCCATTCGAGTCATGGGCCCGACCTCCGGTTGGGACTTGGCGTCGACCTGTCCACTCGTCCCGATTCACGCGGGACCGGCGCCTTTCGTCGTACCGTCGAGGACAGTTACCGGGTAGGAACGGCAGACGGCCTGAACGGGATCCTCGGCGTGGCAAACGCTCAGTCCATTCCTCGGATGGTCGACACGCTGGGGTGGCGACGCCTTCCCGACCATCCGGCCCGCTTCATCGCCCCCTTCTCCGACGGCACCCCGACCAGTAGCCACCCGGTAGACGCCGCCCTTCTGGCCGGACCCCTACCCAACCAAGCCCTACCGCTGCCCACCAGTCCTCCACCTGCCGGCCTCGGCACCCTCTGGACTGCCGACCTCCTACGATGGCGTCTGGCCCGCCCGGGGGCCCGGTACGTCCTCCACCTCCGGGACGATGTGGCCTTTGTCAGCACGACCACCCTCCACGGTCGGTTACGAGTTGCTGTCCTACTCAAGGTCCTGGCCCGACAGGAAAGGGTCAAGCCGGTTGCCCTGCGGGGCCTCGCAGCGACGCTGGCCCGCCATCACCGAACACCGCTGGTCCTCTACTGGGGAGTCAATCCGCTGGTTCAAGGAAGCGGCGTTCTCTTACCTCGTCGACTCATGCCCAGTCCTCTTGGCCTCGTCCTCCACCCCTTCGACGATGACGGAGTACCACGGATTGACGTGGACTCGATAGACGTGACCTCATTCGAGTTCCTCGACTTCGACGCATACTGAAACCCGTGCGCACCGCCGTCATCATCCCCGCCTTCAACGAGGCCGATGCCCTCCCCGGGGTTCTGGCCGATCTGGCGAGCCAGGTACCCAACCACCAGGTAATCGTTGTGGACGACGGCTCCTCGGACGGCACGCACCTGGCCGCTGTGGCCGGCGGGGCCGTCTGCCTTCGGCTTCCCTTCAATCTAGGGATCGGCGGAGCGCTCCGCCTCGGCTTCCGCTATGCCGTGAGGGAGGGATACGACCGGGCCTACCAGTTCGACGCCGACGGCCAACACGACGCCACCCAGGTACCTGTCCTCCTTGAAGCCCTCGACCAAGCCGACATGGTCATCGGAAGCCGGTTCGCCGATGACAGGGGCTACCAAGTGGGTCATAGTCGTGGCGTGGCCATGGCCCTGCTCCGACGACTCGTGAGGATCACGAGTGGACAGCAGTTCACCGACACGTCGTCGGGCTTTCGGGCCTTCCGCCGGCCCGTCCTAGAATTCTTCGCTACTGAGTATCCAATGGAATACATGGAGTCCGTTGAGGCGCTCGTACTGGCCGTGCGACATGGGTTCACCGTCCGAGAGGTGCCGGTCAGCATGCGGGACCGGGTCGCGGGGACCGCGTCGAACCGCAGCCTACGACTCGTCTACCACTTCGTTCGATTGTTCATCGTTCTGTTGGCCGGACGGCCGAACGACCGAACGGTTACCTGGGGAAGACGAATGACTCGAAGTAGACAGGTGGCGAGTAGGCCATGACCGGTCAGACCCATGCTCTCCTCGCTGTCCTCACCGTGGTGGCAGTACTCGTCATCGTCCGTCTCGTCCGGCAGGGCACCCTCAAGGCCAAGTACTCGGTGCTGTGGCTGACCGTAGGGCTGGTCCTGGCTGTGGCCGCCTCGGTTCCTACGCTCCTAGACCGAGTGGCCGACCGCCTGGGTATCTGGTATCAGCCCACATTGTTCCTGATGTTGGCCATTGGCTTCCTGCTGCTGGTGGCCATGCACTTCTCCTACGAGTTGTCCCGGCTCGAAAGACGAGTGCGGGCACTGGCTGAAGAGTTAGCGCTGTTGCGAGGGCCCGTCGAGGACGGAGGCGACGAAGCCTCCTAGAGTCCCGCCGGCTAGGGGCCTGCCAACCAGCCGTCAGCCATCAGACGGGCCTCCAGTTGTCGGGCCAACATGTCGGCCCCCACCTCGTGGAAGTGGACGCCACGCGCCTTACGAAGCGGAACCTCCACTCCCGACCCGTCAACCAGGGTCTCCCGGTAGGCGCCCTCGACATCGCCCAGGACCCCCATACTGTCGATCATCGTCACCCCCGCCCCCCAGGCGTCAGATGCCCTTTCCCAGACGGCGTTCAGGTCGTCGGTCAGAAAGCGGGTGTCTCGCATCCGCGGAGTTGTCCACCAGTAGACATGGGCCCCGTCAGCCTTCCAGTGGGCGATGGCCTCGTCGGCCCGTTGGAACAGGACCTCGCTCCACCGTCGACCTCCGGAGGTGAGGTTCTCCCCGTTCACGGCATAATCCTCGAACTCGTTGGCGCCGATCATCACTACCACCACGTCTGGAAGCACCTCGGCCACCAGACGGTCGTAGTCGGAGAGCACGTCCCCCTCCCAGTCCCAGTGGGGCACGGTGAACCCGAAACCCAAGGCCCCCCGACCCTCGACGACGACGTCTGTCCTTGGATCCAGTTCGCGCTCCATGCCGTACTGCAGGTCCAGCATCAGCGAGTCCCCGACAGCGAGAATCCGGAGTGGCCGTTCCGAGGTGGCCGACCATGGTGCGATGGTGGTCGGCGGTGTTCCGACCTCGGGCCGGACGGCTGGTCCGACGGCGGAATGGGCTACTTCGTTCCTCGCTGCGTCGACCAGGTCGGCCAATTCCCGCAAGGGGACGTCCAGGGCTAGCCGCCTGGCCACGTCGCCCGCTGGATCAGCCCACACTCTGGCCAAGGTCCTCTCCCAGCCGGGATCACTCCCATCGGCCCATGAGTCGACGGCGTCCGGAGCCAGCAGGCTCGCCCCGAGAAGTGTCAGGAGGAGAAGCACGAGAAGACGAGCGGCCCGCCGATGGGGGGTGCGGGACGGCTCCGTCATGGGCCGGGAATGGTAGTCCTCAGCCCCTGTACTCGCGGGGATGTTGCGATTACGTTACGGGAATGCCGCGATCATCCATCGCGGTTCGTTTACCATTTCACTAGCGGTCCCGGTCCGGTCCACCGGAGACAGGGCTCGCCGGACAACCAAAGGGGTTACCAACATCATGATGTCAACAATCCTCACCCTGATCATTCTTGGAATGGTCTTTCAGGGTGTTATGGCAGTGGTCAACAGCATTCTGGACACCGTTGGTGTCAACTCGATGCTGAGCAGCATCCCTGTCGTCGGGTCAAACCTCAACCTGATCTGGGCGTATCTCTTCGTCGCGATCAGCGATCTGGGCGGATGGGGCTATGCGGCCTCAACCGACATACTCGGGATGGGCGACTTTGGAGCCGACTTGGGTTCCGCAATAGCTATCTGCGCCTTCATCCCTGTTAAGGACGCTGCTCTTTCAGCGCTCAGCAAGGGCGTAGCCCGCTAATCAAATTCGTACCAGGAGCCCCGTCGCCTCAGGGCGGCGGGGCTCCTGTCTTTTTGGGCGAGTTGACCCTTGTCCCAGGCGCCTCATCTGGTCGAACAGGTGTTCCCGTGCTGATAGATTTGCGCATGTGTCTGAACCCGTAACTCTTCTCGACGGTCCAAGACTCCAGGGCAGCCTGTTCGGAAGCGGTCCGTTACGAGCCGCCCCGCTGGCACCACTAGCCCAGACGGTCCGGCTGGACACCGACTGCCGGGTAGACCACGCACCCGACTGGCTAGCTGGGGCCGATGACCTGTTCCTGCATCTACTCGGCTCCCTATCCTGGCAGAGCCACTACCGCTGGATCAACGACCAAGAAGTGCTCGAACCTCGACTCTCGACGACAATCCAGAAACCGTCGAAAGCTCTGGACAAGATCGCCGAAGAGCTCACTAGCCACTACGGGAGAGGCTACGTAGCCGCATGGGCCAACCTGTACCGCGACGGCACCGACGGCGTGTCGTGGCATGGTGACCGCTATCGACCCGGAAGCCTCCACGACGACGTTGCTCTGGTTTCAGTGGGGGGGAGGCGAACGTTCCGAATCCGATCCAGGGGTGGCGGATCGTCCCGGGCCTGGATCCTTGCCTCGGGCGACCTGCTCGTCATGCGTGGCCCGACACAACAACGCTTCGAACACTGCATTCCCAAGTTGGCCTCAGCTGGCCCTCGTATCAGCATCGTGTTTCGGTGTCCGGAGGGCCGTGAGTTCGACCAATCGATTCGTTCCGGACCCACTGGCCTCCGCCGTTACGATCACCGTCTCTAACCAGCCCGACTTCTGGAGCCCTGTCGCCGACCGGTACCGTCGCTCAGAGATCCACCACTGCGAACGAAAGGCTCTAGAGGATCAGAAATGGGACGATTTAACGGACGAGTGGCGCTGATTACCGGCGCCGCGTCAGGCATCGGCAGCGCCACTGCTACACGTATGGCCGCTGACGGCGCCACCATCGTGGGGTTCGACCGTGACGTCGATGGCCTCGCCTCTGTGGCTGTCGAAATTTCCGAGGCCGGTGGGACCATGACCACAGTGGCCGGCGACGTCTCCGTTCGGACCGACTGCATCGCTGCGGTGGACGCTGCCGTCTCAACACATGGACGTCTCGACATACTGGCCAACGTGGCCGGGGTGACGTGGGCCGAGCACGTGGCAGACATCACTGAGGCGGGATGGAACCAGATGATGGACATCAACGTGTCCGGTAGTTTCTGGTGCGCTCAGGCCGCTCTACCCCACCTCCTCGAGCATCACGGCAACATCGTCAACATCGCATCCAACGCCGGGCTGATGGGACAGGCCTACACAGTGGCCTACAGCACGGCGAAAGGAGCGGTGGTCAACATGACTCGAGCCCTAGCCATGGAGTACGCCAAGCAACCAGTCCGGATCAATGCCGTGGCCCCGGGTGGAGTGGACAGCCCGATGAGCCGTGACTTCGCCATGCCTGACGACCTCGACCACACCCTCATGCAGCCCTACATCGGCTTTCGTTCCATGGCTGACCCAGTAGAGCTAGCCAACGTGATCGCCTTCGTGGCCTCCGACGAGGCCAGCCGCATGCACGGCGCCATCATTTCCGTCGATGGTGGCCTCACGGCTGGCTGAGCCATGGAACGCCCATACGTCCTTGGTGTGGACCTCGATGGGGTGTGTGGTGACTACACCGACGCCTTCCGCACGGTAGTCGCCGAGGAACTCGGCTGCGGGCTCGACGACCTTCCCTTGGAAAGGTCCTGGGACTTCGCTGAATGGGGGCTGGACGACGAAGAATTCGAACGCCTCCACCACCACGCGGTCACCAAACGCCGGATCCTGCGATGGATGCCGGTCATCGATTCTGCGGCCGATATCCTCTGGCGGCTTTCCGATGCGGGCGTGTGGATTCGGATCATCACCCACCGCCTCTACGTCAACTGGAGTCACGCCACCGCGATCTCCGACACTGTCGAGTGGCTAGACCGTGTCCGTATCCCCTACCGGGACATCTGCTTCATGGGCGACAAGCCGGAGGTTGGTGCCGACCTTTACATCGATGATGGCCCACACAACATCGAGGCACTACGCGACACCGGCAATCGGGTCATTATTTTCGACACCCCTTACAACCGTCATGTGGCTGGCACCAGGGCCCGTACGTGGAAAGAGTGCGAACAACTGGTCTTACGGGACGCAGCCGAGCGAGGTTACGAGTTCCAGGTGTCCCTCCCTGGTCTGGAACAGCAGTCGGACCGCTTACCGCTGGAAAGATCGGGGCAGGAACCAACCTCGGAGCAGGACCAAGAACAGGCCTAACGTCGGTGGAAGTCGGGCGACCGCTTTTCGGCGAATGCCCGAGGGCCCTCCTTCGCGTCGTTGGACGCAAACACCGACCGGCTCAGAGGTTCCTCGAAAGCAAAGGCTTCGGCCTCGGTCATGCCCGAGGTCTCCCGAAGGGTTCGCAGGATGGCCTCAACGGCCAATGGTCCGTTAGCAGCCACCGCGGCGGCGATCTCATGCGCCCGTTCCAGTGCCTTCCCCTCTGGCACAACCTGGCCAATCAAGCCAATGACCTTGGCCTCGTCAGCTGTCACGTGCTTTCCGGTCAAGAGGATGTCAGCCGCTTCGGTAAACGGAATCTGACGGGGCAGCCGAACGGCCGAGCCCCCACCCGGGTATAGAGACCATCGGGCCTCGGACACTCCGAACGTCGCTCCCTCGCCCGCCACCCGGATCTCGGTGCCCTGGAGGATCTCCGTGCCACCAGCGATGGCGTTGCCCTCCACGGCGGCGATGATCGGGACACGAGGGTGCCGTGTCTTCAATAGCCCGTCGTATATCCAACCGGAGCCATCCCGCTCCATGCGGCCAGCCACGTCGTAGTCATCGGTGGTATCGGCGTCCCCAGCCATGGCCCGAAGGTCCATGCCGGCACAAAAGTGGTCACCGGCACCAGTCAGAATGCAGGCTCGAATGGTCTTGTCGGCGTCGATCTCGTCCCAGGCGTCGGACAGGCGACCGAACATGGCGAGAGTCATGGCGTTACGTCGGGCCGGTCGGTTCATGGTTAACACCACCACCGGCCCATCGCGGTCCATCAGTAAGTCGGGCATGGCATCTCCCTGCTCATCTGGCGACCAGGGCGGGAAGCACCTCGTCGGCGATCAGTCGAAGCGATTCCCAGCCGATCTCCGGGTCGATCCCACCACATAGCGGGTGGACCACCGCAGCCCCCGTTGACCGCACCAGATCAATGCACTGGTCGGGTGTAAGTACGGCATGCTGGCCACCGGCCCGTAGCGCATCCAGGTCGCTGGCATCCACCTGCCAACTGGTTCGCTGATCGGGCTTCTGCCAGGCTGAGTAGGTTCGAGCGTCGTACAGGAGGTGCTCGCCGATCCGGTCCCATACGGCATCGGGGTCCAGAGTCACCAGAACCAAGCCCGGCCCCGAGGGCATCATGCAGAAGGGCGTCTTGTGTCCGACTGCCGTCGACTCCTCCAGGTAGGTGGCCTCCAGCTCGGGATCGTGGATGGCCGGAACGAAAGGAAGGTGGTGCCGGGCGGCCCGTCGTGCCGACGCCTCGACCGAACCACCCACGGACAGCAACGCGTGCGGGTCACTCGCGGGGCGGGGTGTAACCCATGCGGGTCGTCCGTCCGCATCAAAGGGCTCGCCCCTCCACGCTTCAAGCATGATCCGGAGGCCTGCGTCCAGTTCCTGGCCGCGCCGGGTGCGGTCCCGACCGAACATCGCAAACTCCTCGTCCCGATAGCCCACCCCGACCACTACGTTGATCCGCCCGGGTGCCATCAGGTCAAGTGCCGCTATGTCCTCGGCCGACCGGAGAGGGTCCCGGAGCGGCAACAGGAGGGCCGAAACCGAGCAGAACAGGTTGCGGGTCGCACCCAGTACTCCAGCGGCTACGACTAACGGTGCACTCATGAAGCCGTCTTCGGATCCATGGTGCTCGGATAGGACCACCCCGGCGAAACCGTTCTCGTCGGCGTATCGGCACATCTCCAGCATCTCCGCGTACTGACGAGCGTGACTGAGATCCTCCACGAACGGCGGAATCCGCAAGTCGAACCTCAGGAGGATCACCGGGCACCACCCGAGTCGCGTTCAATCGTCACCCTCATGGCCGCAAAGGCTGCCCGAGCAACCGCAAGGTCCTCCTGATTGGTAATGCCGATCCAGTCCTCATCGGTGTCGACCACTTCGATAGAGAGACAGCCCTCGATTCGCTGCTCGTCCAGTGCCTCCGGTAGGAGGAACTCTGCGGTCAGAGAGTCGCCATGGCTCCTGTGGAACGCCGTCCACTGTTCGGCCAGTCGATCGATCGCCGGCATCGGGAGGGCCCAGATGTTCATAGAGACTGATACTTCCGGAGATAGTTCCCCCACCGGATCAGCTGCCCGGATGGCGTTGCCATAGCGCCCAATGCCATGGGTCTCCACGAGACCGTTCAACCGACCCCTTCCGTCACGGGTGCATATCCCGCGGGACACGGTGCCCGTTTCAGGAATCGTCCGGCCCAGCTGGAAGCCGAGCATGGCCGCCGAGGGCACCGTCGATTCAGCGCCTGACAAGGACTTCACGATCCGGGCGATGCCGGTCGACCCATAGTGGTCGTCAGCGTTCAGGACAACGACCGGCCCGTCAAGTGCCGCCCGAGCACTGACCACTGCGTGGCCCGTCCCCCACGGCCTGGCCCGAGCGGGGCCGAAAGCATCCTGATGCACCATCACCAGGTTCAGATCCTCACCGTGTTGAGACACCAGATGGCTCTGAATGTCCCCATCCAGATCGGTTCGACCAACCACGACCACACGGGTTACACCAACTGCAGCGGCCTCGCGAATCGAGTAGTCCAAGATGGCCGATCCCTGTGGCCCAACAGTGGCCAACTGCTTAGTTCCTCCAAAGCGGGAACCCAGACCGCCAGCCAGTAGGAGAAGGCTGACCGCGGAATTATCGGACATCACTGCAAGTATTCAGGTGCGTCAGTCGGCGGCCGAGTTGGCGTCCCGCTCGCCCCGCAGGAAGGCCGAGCGTGCTTCATCGCCACGGCCCAGCAGATTCAGTTCAAAGGTGAAGCCCTGTTCAAAGCGATAGCTAGTTCGAACGTCGACCGGGTCGATCCCGTTCATGGATTCCTTGGCAGCGCGCATCACGTCGGGATCCTTAGTGGCGATGGTGGCTGCCACCTCGCTGGCTACCCTCGCCAGATCGTCGGGCGCCACCACGCGCAACACGGAGCCGTAGGAATGCAATTCCTCTGCCGTCGCCGGCTCACAGCTATAGAGCATCCAGCGAGCCCGGTGGTTCGGCACGAGACGCATCAAGTGGGTAGCCGCACCTAACGCCCCGTTGTCCACCTCAGGAAGGCCGAAGCCCGCCCCTTGGGCGGCCACGATCACGTCCGCATTGCCCACCAGTCCGATGCCGGTCCCCAGGCAGAATCCGTTGACGGCAGCCACCACGGGCACCGCACACTCGTAGACCGCCCGGAAGGCCTCACCACACGAGCGGTTGGCCTCGAGGAGGCCAAGGTGGCCACCGTCGGCGTCAGTAGCCTGGATCTCTTTGATGTCCACCCCGGCACAGAAGCCGCGCCCTGCCGCAGCCAGCACCACAGCACGTATGTCGGCCCGCATGCGGTAGCCGTCCAACATGGTGGCCAAGCCGTAGGTATCGGCGACACCTAAAGCGTTGACGGGCGGATTATCCATGGTGATGGTGGCCACCCCGTCAACCACCGTCTCGTGCAGTGTCATCGCTCCTACCTCTTCCTCATGCCCCTCATCAATCTTTCCGCCATGACCAGCCTGCCAGCCACCCGGTCAACGTCGGACCAGAACCGAGGAGCCGTGTCCGAATAGCCCCTGGTTGGCACTCACCCCAACCCGGGCCCCGTCAACCTGACGATCACCGGCCTGCCCTCGTAACTGCCACGTGAGTTCGCACACCTGGGCAATTGCCTGGGCTGGCACGGCCTCGCCAAACGCACCCAGGCCCCCGCTGGGGTTCACCGGGATCCGGCCACCAATGGAGGTAGCGCCGGTCCGCAACAGCGACTCGGCCTCACCCTGAGCGCACAGACCCAACTGCTCGTACCAGTCCAACTCAAGGGCCGAAGACAGGTCGTACACCTCAGCCACGTCGACGTCCTCGGGACCCATACCCGCTTCGGTGTAGACCTGTTCACCAATGGACTCCTTGAAGCCAAGCGGTGGCAGCTCTGCAGCAGCCGCCGAGTCGGTGGCCAGGTAGGGCAAGTCGATCACGGTGTCCGGGTAGGTCGGCGTGACCGTCGACAGGCCTGCCACCCGGACCGGATCAGTGATCCCCTTTGATCGGGCATAGTCCATCGAAGTGACTACGAGCGCCGCACCACCGTCGCTGGTGGCGCAGATCTCAAGGAGTCGAAGCGGGTCGGATACCACCGGGGAGTTGGCAACGTCCTCGACGTCGTACTCCTTGGGGTAGCGGGCATTCGGGTTGTGGACTCCATGGCAACTGTTCTTGGCCTTCACCATCGCGAAGTCGTGCGGCGTGGCACCGTATAAGGCCATTCGGCGTCGGGCGTGAAGAGCGAAGTAAACGGGGTTCGTGGCCCCTACCAAGTGGAATCGGAGCCAGTCGGTGTCATCGGGCCGCTCACCTTCCGAGGGAGCGAGAAACCCCTTCGGCGTGGTGTCGGCACCCACCACGATGGCCACGTCACACGCCCCGGAGAGGATCTGACCACGGGCCACCGACAACGCTGTGACCCCTGAGGCGCAGGCCGCGTAACTGCTGGCGACCTGGGCCCCGTTGAAGCCCAGCGCCCTAGCGAAGGTGGAACCAGCCACATACCCGGGGTAGCCACAACGCACGGTGACGGCGCCGGACACGAACCCCACCTCATTCCAGTCGATATCGGCGTCAGCTAGTGCCTCCCGAGCAGCGTGCACGCCGTACTCGGTGAAACTCCGCCCCCACTTCCCCCAGGGATGCATGCCCACGCCAAGGATTGCCACCTCCTCCATCCTCAAGCCTCCACTCCGGTCGCACCATCACGGAATCCATCCACGGGCCGCCACTGCCAGGTCATGTACTCAATCTCGCCATCGGTGTACAGCACGCCCAGTTCGAGCTTGACAGCCATCCCCACTTCGAGGTCGTCAACCGTCCAACCAGGCGTCACCTGCCCCAAGACAACCATTTGTTCCTCGGCCAGTTCGACCGCGGCCACCACCACCGGCACGTAGGGCTCGGCCACGATGAACGGCGGCGGCGGCGGATAGGCGCTGTTGGTGAACGACCAAATCGTTCCACACGGACTCAGAAGGACCTCTTCCACTGCACCAGCCGGCCGCCGTGGATCACTACCTCCGAGGTGCACCGGAAAGCAGTACCCACCGGTCTCCAAGCGACCTCCGATGAGTTGTGGGTGGTCACCCATGGTGAAGAAGCCCTCTACCGCAGGCAAACGAGTCCGGCCAGTGGTCACAGTCATGCGTCCGTTCCTTCATGAACAGGTCCTCGACGCATGAGCCGATCCTACGGCCCCTCCCGGACCAGCCTCCCCACCGGCGAGTCGACCACCAAACCTCTCGGGACGCAACCCGTGCCATGGCGGAGAGTTCAGGTCCGGATGCGGGCCGGACCGAAACCCACCGGTACCGTCGACACCGATGAACCAAGCCTCCATGATCGATCGAGCGGAGACCGATGAAATCGACGAGGCCGCCTTCGTAGCCCGAATCGAGACCTTCCACGAGGGGCGTTGCCGTCGATGGGATGACGTCGACTCGACCGGAGACTCGAACGACGAACCGGCCGGTACAGACCTCGATGGCCTGGTCGCCGCACGCCAGTACCAGGCCGCCTTAGCCGACGCAGGCCTAGCCGGCTTGAGCTACCCCTCGAAGTACGGGGGTGCCGGGCTAACCCAACGCCACCAAGAGATCTTTACCCGCATCGCGGCCACCTGGCACCGTCCCGACGGCCCTCTGTCTATCTCCCACGGCATGTGCCTCCCCATGCTTAACCAGTACGGCACCCACGATCAGAAGGTGGCCCACCTGGCCGACGCCATCAGAGGCAGTGTCGTTTGGTGCCAGATGTTCTCCGAGCCCGGTGCTGGCTCAGACGTGGCCGGGCTATCCACCCGCGCCACTCAGGACGGAGACGAGTGGATCTTGGACGGTCAGAAGGTCTGGACGTCGGGCGCCCACTACTGCGACTTCGGACTCGTGGTCGCCCGCACCGACCCCACCATGCCCAAGCACCAAGGACTCTCGATGTTCATCGTCGACCTACGCACCCCCGGCGTGGAGATTCGTCCCCTTGTCCAGATCTCAGGCGCCCGAGGCTTCAACGAAGTGTTCTTCAATGACGTCCGTATCCCGGCCACCAACCTCCTAGGAGAGGTCAACCAAGGATGGAACTTGGCGGTGTCCATGCTCATGTTCGAGCGTGTATCGATCGGAGCCGGTGGCGGCGTATTCAACGCCAAGCGGAATCCGGACCTCATCCAACTAGCCCAAGACCTCGAGCGATCCGACGAACCACTGGTCCGCCAGGCCCTGGCCGACCTATACATTCGCGAGGAAATCAAGGACTATGTAGCCCAGCGGATCCGCTCCGCTGTTGCCGCCGGTCGGGTTCCCGGCCCCGAGGGATCCATTGCCAAGCTCACCGGTGCGCTCGTGGCCCGGCGAACCAGAGACGCCGCCATGGCCATCCTTGGAACAGCCGGCCAGGCCTTTGGCGACGGGCCGACCGCCGAGAAGGCCAGGAGGTGGTCGGACTTCTGCATCAGCGCGGCGGGTATCAGCATCGCCGGAGGCACCGACGAGGTACAGCGCAACATCATTGGCGAGCGCGTCCTCGGCTTGCCCAAGGAGCCCGACCCCCACAAGGGTGCGGCCTGGCAGGACGTACCCCGCAACTAGCAGGTCATCGACTGTGTTCCTAGACCTCACCGACGAGCAGAAGGCACTGCAGCAGAAGTTGCGGAGCTACTTCACCGAACTGATGACTCCCGCGGTGAAGGCCCGCGTGTCCAGCGCAGACTTTGCCGAGAATCTCCCCTACAAAGCTCTGATCCGACAGATCGGTGCTGACGGATGGCTAGGGGTCGGTTGGCCGGTCGAGTACGGCGGCAAGGGGTTCACCCCCATCGAGCAGTACATCTTCTTCGATGAGTCCCAAGCCGCGGGCTGCCCCATTCCCTTCCTGACCACCAACACCGTCGGTCCGACCATACGACAGTTCGGAACCGACGAGCAGAGGGCTCTATTTCTCCCCAAGGTGCTAGCCGGCGAGGTTCACTTCTCCATTGGGTACTCCGAACCGGGCGCGGGTACCGACTTGGCCTCACTCCGCACCAGGGCAGTTCGTGACGGTGATCACTGGATCATCAGCGGGCAGAAGTTGTACACCAGTCTCGCCTACAACGCCGACTTCATCTGGCTGGCCGCGCGCACCGATCCAAACCTCCCGTCCCACAAGGGAATCACTATGTTCCTGGTCGACACCACCGACCCGGGCTTCTCCATTCAGCCCTTTGAGACGTTCGGCCAGACCCACACCACAGCGACCTTCTACGACGAGGTGCGAGTCCCCGACACCATGAGGGTCGGGGAAGTCAATGGTGGCTGGCACCTCATTACCAACCAACTGAACCATGAACGCGTCTCCCTGTTCCCCGGGGCCCGACTAGTCACGGTCACCGACGAAGCTGTGTCGTGGGCCCGCGACACGCTGGCCGGCGACGGGCTCCGAGTCATCGACCACGAATGGGTGCGCGTTGCCCTAGCCGAATGCCGTGCCTTGGCCCGGCACCTCGACCTGCTGAACTGGTACGTAGCCGCCGAGAGCTCCGCAGGACGAATGAACCCTGCCGACTCATCTTCAGTGAAGGTCCACGGTTCGGAGTCCATGCACAGGGTGTACACCCTGCTGACCCAGGTCATGGGCGCCACCGGAGTCTTACGGGCCGACGCCCCGGGCGCCACGGTGCTCCAATCCATCGAGGCTTCCTACCGGAGCGTCTGGGTGCTGACCTTCGGGGGCGGCACTAACGAGGTGCAACGGGACATCATCGGCATGACCGGCCTGGGCCTACCCCGCGAGAAGCGCCGAAAGGCGGACGCACACCCGACCGCCGGGAAGCACTGACCGCCGTGGACTTCGCGCTAGACGAGCAACAGCAGGCCGTTGTCGACCTTGCCGAACAGATCTTTGGCGACGCCTTGGCTCCTGACCTCCAGACCGAGCGCCTTCGAGTCGTGGAGAATACTGACGACTGGTTCGACCGTGACCTCTGGCAGGTTCTGGCAGACGCCGGCCTTCTCGGCATCGTTCTGGGCGACGACGTTGGTGGAGCCGGCCTAGATGCGGTGGCACTGGCGCAATTACTCCGGGCTCAGGGGGCCCACGTTGCCCCGATGCCACTACTTCCCTCAGCAGTGGCCTCCCTCGTGGTCGACCGACACGGTGACGACCCCCAACGTCAGACCCTCTTGCCGGGTGTGGTCGCCGGGACGACCATCCTGACCGTGGCCATCCAGGAGTTACTCGATGACCGGCTGAGCCAGCCATCATGCTCTTTCATGGTCGAGCCGTCGGATGGACGCTCGACTGGCCGCCTCACAGGTCGGAAGGTGGTCGTCGAGCATCTCGGTGTAGCCCACCACCTGTTGGTCACCGCCTCCACCGTCGACGGCCCCCGAGTGGTCCTGGTAGACCGCTCATCAGAGGGCATCGCAGCCCAGACCGGACTCTCCACTCGGCTCCAGCCCCTGTCGGACGTTACGTTCACCGATACGCCCGGCCAAGTGGTTGGTGGACCAGACGCCGTAACCGCGTTGCTCGATCACCTACGGATGGGTGTCTGTGCCACCCAACTCGGGGTCACCGAACGGGCATTGGCCCTAACCGCGGAGTACACATCCACACGCCACCAGTTCGGGCGGCCCATCGCGACATTCCAAGCCGTGGGCCAACGCCTGGCCGACCAGTTCGTGAACGTGGGTGGCATCCGCCTAGCCACCCTGTCGGCAGCCTGGCGCCTCGCCAACGATCGCGACGCCACCGAGGACCTCCTGGTTGCCAAATGGTGGGCATCAGAGCGCGCCACCGACGTGGCCAATGCCACCCAGCACGTACATGGCGGACTGGGCGTCGCAACCGACTATCCCCTCCACCGCTACACGCTGTGGAATAAGCACCTCGCCACCTCCCTGGGTGCGGGCAATCAGGCCCTCCGTGGGCTCGGCGCACTACTGGCCGACTAGACGCGACCCCTACGACGCACCATGCCCCATCACGAACTCCTCATCCTCGGCGGTGGTTCCGGGAACTCGGTCATCGGACCGGAGCACGACCACTGGGACATCGCCATCGCCGAGCCGTGGGCCTTCGGCGGTACCTGCATGAACCGGGGCTGTATCCCGTCCAAGATGCTGGTGTACCCCGCTGATGTCGCCTTGGCCGCCCGCCACGGGGCCCAACTAGGACTCCGAACCAGTACCGAGCGAGCCGACTGGCCGGCCATCAGGGATCGAATCTTCGGGCGGATCGACCCCATCGCCGAGGCCGGCCTTGCCTACCGGGAATCACTGGACAACGTGACGGTCTACCGCCACGCCGCCCGCTTCACTGGCGAGCGCACCGTCGACCTCGATGGCACCAAAGTCACCGCTGATCGAATCGTGCTCGCCATGGGAGCCCGAACCTCTGTACCGACTATCGACGGCCTGGACGCAGTGGGCTTCCGGACCTCCGATGACATCATGCGGATCGACGTACTGCCCGAGCATCTGGTAATCGTCGGTGGGGGCTTCGTCGCCGTGGAGATGGCCCACGTGTTCGACGGGTTAGGCAGCCGGGTCACCATCGTTCACAGGGGCGATCTGCTGTTACGCGGCGCCGACACCGACGTCAGGCGCCGCCTGACCGAGGCCTACGCCGATCGTGTGGACCTGCGTCTTGAGACCACCGTGACAGGAGTCAAACAGGCAATCAGCGGGGCAGCCAGCGAGACCTTCCACCTGGAACTCTCTGACGGCACCACCCTGGACGCCGACCAACTTCTGGTGGCTACCGGTCGGATCCCTAACGGTGACCTGGCCACCGTCGACATCGGCGGCATCGCCATTGATGATCAGGGCTACGTGATCACCGACGACCAGCTACGGACCTCAGCCGATGGCGTGTGGGCCCTCGGGGATGTCACCAACCCCATCCAGTTGAAGCACACCGCCAACGCGGAGGCTCGGCTGGTCGCCCACAACCTCGCACACCCGGACGACTCCCGATCCATTGACCGGCGGTTCGTTCCCCACGCCGTGTTCGGTCACCCCCAGATCGGCTCGGTCGGGCCCACTGAACAGAATCTCATCGACGGCGGCCAGCCCTATCTGGTTGCCACCCGCGAGTACGCGGCCACTGCCTACGGTTGGGCCATGGAGGACACCACGGGGTTCGCCAAGCTGCTCGCCGATCCGGAAACCCGACTCCTGCTAGGCGCCCACATCGTGGGTCCGCAGGCCCCGACGCTGGTCCAGCAACTCATTCAGGGAATGGTTGCCGGTCAAACCGTTGATGAGATGGCCCATGGGCAACTATGGATCCATCCCGCCATGCCCGAACTGGTGGAACAGGCGCTCCTAGCCCTCTGACCCACCGTTACCGCCGACCAGATCGACTAGCCATCAGCAAAGTACCGAAGGGCCGACAAACATGGACGACCTAAAGGGACGGGTAGCCGTCATCACCGGCGGCGCCTCGGGCATGGGGCTTGCCTTCGCCCACCGATTCGCTACTGCCGGCATGAAAGTAGTACTGGGCGACATCGAGGTCCCAGCCTTGGATGCCGCCGTCGAGGGGCTCAGGAGTGATCACGTCGAGGTGCTGGGCCTACGTTGCGACGTATCCGATGCCGCCTCGGTGCACGATCTGGCCGCCGCTGCCGTCGAGTCCTTCGGAGCGGCCCACGTGGTCTGTCTCAATGCCGGAGTGGCAACCTCGGGACCCCTCCATGAGCAAACGCTTTCCGACTGGCAGTGGATCTTAGGCGTGAACCTGATGGGCATCGTCCACGGCTTAGATGCCTTCCTTCCCGGGCTCGTGGCCCAGGACGAAGGACACGTGGTGGTCACCGCCTCGGTGGCCGGCCTTACCGCCTACCCGAACCTGGGGCCCTACTCTGCGTCCAAGCACGCCGCTGTAGCGATCGCCGAAACGCTCTACAACGAGTTGTCGACTAGCGGGTCAAGGGTGGGGACTACCGCCCTGTGCCCCGGCTTCGTCGATACCGGCATATTCCAATCCGACCGAAATCGTCCCGAACATCTGACCGATGCTCTAGCCGAACCCGAGAGCGACGAGGACCGGGACCGCCGAATCGCCTTTCTTGAGATGATTGCCAGCGAGGCACGTAAGCCCGACGAGGTGGCCGACCTCATACACGACGCGATTTTGAACAGGACGTTTTGGGTCTTCACCGACAATCAGCACGTCCCCAACATCACCAATCGCCACGCCGAGATCACGCAACGGCAGAACCCCTCCGAAGGCCAGCCGATCATCGAGGACTCTTTCGGCTGAGCGAGTCCCATGAAGCCTGAAGGGCTCTAGTCAGTTCGTGGCAAACGCCGACTCCACGTACTCCTTTGCCCACCGGTAGTCGGACTTCCCGTTGGGACTCCGCTGGAGGCAGTCCACGAAGACGACTCGCTTCGGCACCTTGTAACCAGCCAGAACGCCACGCAACTCAAGCCTGAGGGAGGCCTCATCGGCCGCACCAGGCTCCTTCAACTCGACTACGGCAACCACCGCCTGCCCCCACCGGTCGTCGTCAACACCCACCACGTTGCAGTCGGTCACGGCGGAGAGCTCCTTCAGTGCCTCCTCGACCTCCTCAGGGAACACCTTCTCCCCACCCGTATTGATACAAGCTGATCCCCGGCCGAGAAGCATGATGGTCCCGTCGGCCTCCACAGTGGCCCAGTCGCCGGGAATCGACCATCGGCGTCCAGCCACCACGGGAAAGGCTGCCTCAGTCTTCTCCGGGTCCTTGTAGTACCCGACAGGAAGTGGCCAGGCTAGAGCAATCTGGCCCCGCTCACCGGAGCCTGCTTCGACTTCCCGTCCGTCTTCGGTAAACACCTGGGTGTGTTCCCCAAGGGCAAACCGGGCAGTGGTCTCCCGGCCACCACCAGCACGATTTCGGCCTGACGTCACCTGACTGGCCATCCCGGTGCCCTCACTGGAGCCAAGCGAGTCCAGAATCGTGCACGGGTGGTGGCCCAGGAGCGCCTCCTTGACTGATGCGCTGAACATCACTCCTGACGAGATCAAAAGCCGTAGCGAGGAGAGGTCCGGAATCCGGCCCTCATTGGCCGCTCGATCCAACGATTCGACCATCGGTCGACCAAAGGCATCGCCCACCATGGTGATCATGGTGATCCGGTCTCTCTCAACGGTCCGCCACAGTTCGTCGGCGTCAAAGTTCCGATTCTCCATGGTGGAGAGCATCCCGCCGTGGCTGAGGGTGGCCAAGCCCGGGATCCCAGAGGTCCCGTGCATCAGCGGAGCAGCGCAGAGTTGACGCATCTCCCGCCCGGCGCTAGCGATCCGTTGGGCGATGGATGCCGCCTCACCCGCCGTGGAGGGAACCGACTCCTTGAAGGACCTAAAGGTGGCCTCCATAGAACCCAAAAGATTTACGTGGTCCCACATCACCGCCTTAGGCATACCCGTCGTTCCCCCGGTGTAGAGGAACCACAGGTCGCTCCCCGACCGGCCGATTCGAGGCATCGGATCGGCCGTAACGGCCTCTTCGTAACCGATCGCCCAGTCGGGAACGTGGTCCGACTCACCGCCTACACGAATCAGTGCCTTGAGTTCCGGACACCGCTCTCTTACGGCCTCCACCCGGTCGGTAAGCGTGTGGTCGAAGAAGATCGCCTCGGCGTCAGCGTTTTCCAGAATGTAGGCCAACTCGTCCCCGATGTACCGGTAGTTCACGTTGGCCGGGATCCCCCGGACCTTCAATGCCGCATACTGGGCTTCCGAATATTCGCAGCCGTTGAAGAGAAACAAGGCCACCTTGCTGCCGGAGCCAACGCTATGAGCATCCAGCGCGCCTGCCAGCCTGGCTGCCCGATCGTCAAAGGCGGACCACGACGTACGCACACCTGCCGCCGAGTGGGCCGGTTGGTCGCCCACAGTGTCAGAAATGGCCTCCCATGCCGTGGCCAGATTCAGTCGTCCGTCGATGTCGCTCACTGGCGGCGATGGTAGTGATTCTCCTGGCGGTATCCCCAATGAGCAGGTACTCGCTAACTAGACGACCGAATAGACCCGGGCCACCGGGGGACGCGCCCCTATGCTCGAATCCCGTGGGCAGCACCTTCGGATCCCTATTCCGCCTCTCCACCTGGGGTGAGAGCCATGGCGCCGGCATCGGCGTCGTGGTAGACGGATGTCCACCTCGGCTTGTTCTCAGCGAGGAGGACCTGCAGGCCGACCTAGACCGACGCCGTCCCGGCCAGAGCCGACTCACCACCCAACGAAATGAGGCCGATCGGGTCGAAATCCTGTCCGGGGTGTTCGAGGGCCGGACCACCGGCGCCCCCATTGCCCTTCTGGTTCGTAACGACGATGCCCGTTCGGGCGCCTACGACCATCTCAAGGACCTCTACCGGCCCTCCCATGCCGACTTCACCTATGACGCGAAGTACGGACACCGCGACTGGAGGGGCGGTGGGCGCTCCAGTGCCCGTGAAACCATCGGGAGGGTGGCCGCCGGAGCTATAGCCCGGCGACTACTGGCCGACTGCGCCGGTATCGAGGTCCTGGGCTGGGTGTCTCGCATTCATGATGTGGTAGCAGACGTAGACACCGGTGCCGTGACCCGCAGCAAGGTGGAGGCTGACGCAACCCGCTGTCCGGACCCCGTGGCCGCAACCGCTATGGCCGAGGCCATCGGCGCGGCCCGCAGTGATGGTGACTCCCTTGGTGGAATTGTGACCTGCGTGGCCCGCAATGTGCCCGTCGGCCTCGGAGCCCCGGTGTTTGACCGACTGGAAGCCGATCTGGCCAAGGGAATGTTGTCTTTACCGGCCGCCAAGGGCTTCGACGTGGGTAGCGGCTTCGATGCCGTGTCCATGACCGGACGCCAGCACAACGACGCCTTTATGCCCGGGCCCGACGGCCCGGTGACCGCCACCAACCGCTCGGGTGGGGTCCAGGGCGGCATCTCCACCGGCGACGATGTGGTGTTCCGGGTGGCCTTCAAGCCCACGGCCACCATCGCATCCGCTCAGGACACCGTCACTGTGGACAACGTTGCCACGTCCCTCGAGGCACGTGGTCGGCACGACCCGTGCGTCCTGCCCCGGGCTGTTCCGATGGTGGAGGCCATGGCCCTCGTAGTACTGGCTGACCACTGGCTCCGCCAGCGGGCCGTCGACGTGCTTCCCAACTGACCCACGCTGGACCCAGCCCGACCACGAATCGATCCCTACACTTGGGGCAGATCCTGAGCGTCCCCGTCGAGGAGGACCACGTGAGCCAGCCCGAAACCAGTAACAACCCAGCCTTCCGGTCCCACAAGCCCATCCCGTACGAGATCCCTGAGTTCTCTAACGTGGCTGAAGAGCGTCGGCACCGGCAGGAACGGTTGGCAGCCGCATTTCGAATCTTTGGAAAGTTCGGGTTTAGCGAGGGAGTTGCCGGCCATATCACCGTCCGGGACCCAGAGCACGATGACGCCTTCTGGGTGAACCCCTTTGGAACGCCGTTCAGCCACATCCGAGTATCAGACCTCCTGCTGGTCGACCACACCGGCCAGATCCTCCACGGTGAGTACGCCCTGAACCAGGCGGCCTTCGCTATCCACGCTGGCCTCCACATGGCCCGACCCGACGTGGTGGCCGCTGCTCACTCTCATTCGCTGTACGGCAAGGCCTGGTCGTCGTTGGGGCGTCCACTGGAACCCATCACCCAGGACGCCTGCATATTCCACGGCGATCAGGTGGTGTTCGACGATTACACCGGCGTGGTCAACGATCCCGAGGAGGGGAAGCGCATCGCCTACGCCCTCGGTGACCGTAACGCCGCCATCCTGCGGAACCACGGGCTACTGACCGTCGGTCACAGCGTGGAGGCGGCTGTCTGGCGGTTTGTGACCATGGAGCGGTCCTGTCAGGCCCAATTGCTGGCCGAAGCGGCCGGTACTCCAGTGATAATGGACGACGAGACCGCCTCAGCAACACATCGGCAGGTGGGGGGCGAGTTCGCTAGTTGGTTCAGCGGCCAGCCGCTGTTCGCTCAAGTGCTCCTTGAGCAGCCGGACCTCCTGGACTGATCCCATAAGAGCAGTCCACCCTCAGAGGGTGGGCTCACCGGCTGCACCTAAAACGCCACTACCGCGGTCAAGAGCCACGGTCCGCCGTTAATGGAGACCTCCTAGGGGTTCCACCACGGTTTAACCGTGCCGGTCAGGCCGTTTGTAGAGCGAGGGCCCTCAGGCGGCGTGGGTGACCAGGAGGCGTTCAAGGTCCCGCCGGTACAGGATCCGGATGTGGATCCCTGGGTGGCGTTCCCGCAACAGACGTACCTTCCGGTTCTTCCGGGTCACAAGCGACTGGCGGAGGGTGGTGACCTCAAGATAGAGATCATGGTCAGGTAGGTAGAAGTCCGGCGTAAAAGCCGTCCGTGGATTTCCGTCAGCGGCCGTTTCGAGCACGAAGGTTCGGGGCTCGTACTCCCAGGCGATCTCGTAGAAGTCCAGCAGGTCGGCCACTTGCTGTTCGGACTCGTGGGAGAACACCAAGTCCAAAGGCGGGGAATCGACCCGGAGCCTCCGAACCTCTCCCACAGTCTCGTCAGCCTCCGGCTCTATTAGTCCCAGCCGGCCCTAGAGGCTGGCGGCCCTGCCCATCGGATCGTCGAAGTGCTGGTCGGCCGGTTCCCGCGCGGCCACCCTGCGGCCCTCCGGGTAGAGCTCGACGATCCGGGCATCCACCTGTTCCTTGACCCCGGACAACGGCAGGATGTTCAATACGCCCTGTCCATGGCGCAGGAGGTCGACGATCTCCTCCTCACCGGTGCGGACCATTACCGAAGTGCCGCTGATAACCAGGTTCACCCTGGTCACGTCTTCGTCTAAGTGCATCGTGAGATAGGAAAACACTTCCCGAACCAACTCCAGGCGGATCCCGGCATCCAGCAGGGACTTCACAGCCCGCAACTCAAGCAGGTCCCGGTAGGAGTAGAGGCGCCGGCTGCCGCTCCCCGACGCCTGTGCCAGCGACGGACCAACTAGATCGGTACGGGCCCAGTAGTCAAGTTGTCGGTAGGTGATACCAGCAATCTCAGCGGCACGTTTGCCTGAGAAGCCCTCGGCCTGCTCTGGCCCGGACCAGACTGAAGCGGAATTGGTTGCCATGGGACGTCTCCCTCAGTTCGGGCTCAGCGTTCCATCGGTGGAACTACAAACCTGTGATCTATCACAGCGTAGGTCGGTAGCGAATCTGGAGCAAGGATTTCGCGCAGAATGTGGGTTCTACTCCACTCTCCGCGCGAATTGAGTCCGGATCTCCGCCCCTTCATGCCTCGAAATCATCAGGATCGACCGAGTCCAGGAACGCCCGGAACTCCTCGACCTGGGCCTCGGCGACTGGTGCATCAGACAGATCCACGCGCTCATCACTTGGAGGTGGCACGAAACCAGCCTCATCGACTACCTCATCGGCGACGAACACCGGGGCTCCTGTCCGCACTGCCAAGGCAATGGCGTCCGACGGTCGGGCCGATACCACCTCGATACCCACCGGGCCACGCAACGTCACCTCGGCGAAGAAGGTTCGTTCCCGCAGGTCGGTCACCGCCACCTGCTCCACGGCAACCGAGAAGGTCTCCAGCAATGTTGCCATCAGGTCGTGTGTCATGGGCCGGGGCGGGTCTTGACCGGCCATGGCCAGGCCAATGGCCTTGGCCTCCGGTAAGCCGATGAAGATCGGCAGCATTCGCTCGCCATCGGACTCCCGCAACAAGACCACCGGAGTGTCCGACGGCAACACCGCCTGAATACCCAAGACGTCCATGGCGATCATCGACGACTCCTGGAGACCAGGGCGACCAACGCTCGAGGCCGGTGGTAGGACACATCGAAACCCTAGTTCCGGGCCCCATCACGTCCCGTGTTCCTCACCGTCTCCACGAGTTCGGGACCACTCCGATCGAGGTCAGCCAGATCGACCTCGACCACCGACGGCAGGTTGCGGAACTCGCCACGATGATCCAACCCGAATCCAACGAGGAACGTGGCCCCCGTATCGAAGCCCACATAATCCAACTCCATGGGCAGAACCCGGCGATCGGCTCGGTCGAACAGCGTGCACACCCGGACGTCGACCGCTCCGTGCGCCACCAGATGTCGCCGCAAATAGTCCAAGCGAAAGCCGGTGTCGACCACCCCCTCGACCAAGAGGACGTCCCGTCCACTCACGTCGATCGACAGGTCATGGGTCAGGCGCACCCGTCCACTGTCTGGAGCAAACGGGCTGAGAGCCAGGAAGTCGACCTCGACGGGCACTGCGAGCCGGCGGACAAGGTCGGCCATGAACGGGAGGCACCCCTTGAGCACGCCCACCACAACCGTCTCCGCGGCCACCCAGTCGACCAGTTCGGCAGCCAACTCGTCGATCCGGCTGGCGATCTCATCAGCCGTCCGGTGGAGCCGCGGGCCGGTCATCGGCCCGCCGATCCCAGCTCGCGCCGGAGCAGCAACTCATGGAGAGCGGAACCGGCATCGGTCAACTCGTCGACCAGTTGTCGGGCTTCGGCTAGCGGCCGACCAGACCCTTCTCCGTCCGAGCCCACCACCGGTCCCACCAGTTGCTCCAGCAGCCCTGCCTCCCGTTGGGCGGCCACTAGGTACATGCGCAGGTGTCGGATATCGAAGCCGTGCCCCACGAAGCAGGCCGCCACTCGACCCACCAGGATCGCCTCGTCGTCGTACACGGTGCTGGTCCCCGCCTCCCTACCCCTGAGCAGGCCCAAGCGCTCGAGTTCAGACACCGTTTCCTCGTCCAAGCCGACCATGGACGCCAGTTCACCCTTTGAGACGCTCACTGATCCAGCCAGCGTTACATCCGCCGTCCTCGTTCCGGTCGTCCGACCACGGCGGCCCACACTGTCGCGGAACGCGGGCACCACGCCCTCACCCATATCGGTCGGTTCCGGTTGGTCAAGCAGTCCGACAATGACCTTCAGGGGGAGGTGCTGATCTCGCTGCAGTCGGAGTATTCGGATGACCCGGGCCACGTCATCCTCGTCGTACCGCCGGTAGCCGCTGGTCGATCGGAGCGGTCGAACGAGGCCCTCTGATTCCAGGAAACGAAGTTTGGACACGGTGACCTCGGGGAACTCGGCCTCGAGGACGGTGATCACCTCACCGATGTTCATGGAGTCGGCCACCTCGTCAGAGGCCATGGATGATCAACCAGCCGTGCCGTGGAAGAACACCAGTTTGAACCGACCGATCTGGAGTTCGTCACCGTCCGCCAGTTCCGCTGCGTCGACCCGCTGTCCGTTCAGCCAGATGCCGTTGAGCGATCCCACGTCACGGGCCACGTAACGCTCCCCGATGCGCTCGACCTCGGCATGACGACGGGAGACGGTGACGTCGTCCAACAGGATGTCAGCCTCGGCGTGACGACCCACCGCGGTCACCGGGGCCTCCAGTCCGTACCGGGAGCCGGCCTTTGGACCGGACTCCACAACGAACAGTCCACAAGCCGACGGGAAGAGTTCGCGGTCGTCACCATGGGGCACGGCCTCGACCGGGTCGAAGGCGTCGGTCGGTTCATCGTTAGATCCGGAAGCCATGGTTAGTCCTCGATCAGCGCCTGGTAGGCCGCAGCGTCCATGAGTTCACCTTCGGACTCGACGGACACCTCGCAGATCCAACCTTCGCCGTAGGGGTCGTCGTTGACTTTCTCAGGTGCCACCTCCAAGTCCTCATTTACGGCCACCACCTCACCGGTCACCGGGGCGAAAAGCTCGGAGACCGATTTGGTCGACTCCACCTCACCGAACATGATTCCGGCCTCCACCCGAGCCCCCATCTGGGGAACCTCGACGAACACCACCTCACCCAGCGCATCCTGCGCGTAGTCGGTGATGCCTATCCGCGCGCAGTCATCGCTAATGACCCGGACCCATTCGTGGTCTGCCGAGTAACGGAGGTTCACTGGAACATTCACACCCTGAACCTACCGCCACTGAACCCCTTACTCAGGAAACCCCCTGCTCAGGAACCGGTTCGCCACTCCTGGACAGCCGAGCGGGCCACCGGCACGTAGCCCCAGGCGGCAAACCAGGAGATAGCCAGGCCAGGGATCCCGAAGATCCACGCCGCTGCCTCGAACGCCCATGCCCCGGCGACGGTCGACTGGCCAGCCAGGAAGCAGGGAACGGCCCACAGCAGGGCAAAGGTGCCAGTCTTACCCCACCAAGTCACGTCGATACGGCGCACGCCGACCATCAGTAGGAGCAGGGCAGCCAGACCGATCAGTACCTCACGTACCAGCACGACCACTGCGAACCAAATGGGAATGGAACCATCGTCCACAATGGCCACCAACGCCACGACGAGCAGCAGGCGATCCGCCGTCGGATCTAGGACCTTTCCCACCTCGGAGATCTGGTCGAATCGGCGGGCGATCCACCCGTCCACCCAGTCGGTGGCTCCCAGAGCACCCAGCAGCAGGGCCGCCACCATTCGGTCCTCCTGGGCGACGAGTAGCCACAGGAACCACGGGATGCAGCCGAGTCGCACCACCGTGATCAGGTTCGGCAGCGTCCAGACCCCCGCCCAACCAGTCCGCGATGTCCCCGGGTTCGGCGGTGGCACTGCGGTCTCCGAGCCCATCGACCGCAGCCTACGATCCGTGACGACCTGAGTCCCTGCTGGCGACCACCGATCGAGGCAGACCATCAACCCGCACCGGAGGCCCCGTGTCCACGATCTTCACTCGCATCATCAACGGCGAGATCCCCGGCCGGATCATCTGGCACGACGACACCTGTGTAGCCATGGTCGATATCAGGCCGCTTAACCGGGGCCACGTGCTGGTCATCCCCATCGCCGAGGTCGACCGCTGGACCGACCTGCCCGTCAAGACCGCCACCCACTGCACCATGGTGGCCCACGCCATCGGTCGGGCCCAGATGGCAGCCTTCTCCCCGACCCGGATCGGCCTGATGATCGCCGGCTTCGAGGTACCCCACACCCACCTACACGTCGTGCCCATTAACCACATGGGTCACCTGGACTTCACGGGGGCGGACCCCGACGCGGCGCCCAGCGACTTGGATGCGGTGGCCGACCTCCTCCGAAAGACCCTACGGGCCGACGGGCAGGACGCTGTGGTCTAGGCCCTTGGTCGGCGCACCCAGAGGCGGACACCCTCACTGTCGAACCGTTTGCGGTAGTCCATGGCGATCAGCCGTGACTCCAACTGGCGGACTTCCGGGGCGATCCACCCCAGTGACTCCACGTCGACCACGACGGCGTCAATGCGGTCCGCCCAGTCCAGACCCGGTAGGAATCCACGATTGGGCCGCAGGACGTGGGCGTCATGGCGATCGGCGACCAGTGGATAAACCTCGGGCGACACCATGACCCGGGCGTCGTCGCCGACGAGTACCGAGGTCGAGACCCGAGCCACGTCGGCCGGCGTCCTCCGACCCCAGCCCCACGGCTCCTCATAGGGCGACGAGGCGGCATCTCGGACAAAGAACACTGCTGCGGTAAGGACCAGCACCATGAGGACCCGACGGTCCACATGGATCCGAGTGACCCCCTGAGTTCCGATTCGCATGAGGGCGTAGGTGGCGGCGATGAACACGAAGGCCAGGGCGGCCACGTCCTGCTGGGGGTTCCCGTAGCCAGTGTCGGTCACGTCGGCTACCAAGTAGAGCACAACCAGCGGGAGGATCGGCAGGAGGTAGCGAGGCCGGACCAACGGCAGGAATAGGGCGGGTGCCAACAGGAGGAGGACCTTGTCAAAGCCGTCCCGGGCGAACAGATCGCTAAGCAGGCCGGCCGGGTCAGACAGCATGCCGAAGAGAATCCCGGTCGCCCCGTCGCCAAAGTGGGTGAAGGCCCCGAGGTGCGGATAGTCGCCATCGCCGAGCAGAGGCTGTACCACGAACGACATGATGAGAAACCACGCAAGGCCGAAGGTCGCCAGTGACCACCCGCGGGTCCGGTTGTCCTCGCCGACGAGCACGAGTCCGAGCGCGGCAACGGCTAGCCCTAGATCGGACCGGGTGGATACAACCACAACGGCCAGTGCGGCCAGCCACCACCAGCGATCGGACCGGGCAACCAGATACGCCGCCATAAGAGCGGGGATGGCCAGGGCCTCAGGGTGGAAACCAGCCAGGTTCAGGTCGTGGACCGACGGGTGGAGCGCGTAGGCGGCCATCAATGCCGACGCCGCCCCGATCCGCAGGTTGGCCGGACCTCTGGCGATCCGCCAGATAGGTACAACGGCGAGCGACAACGCCACAGACTGAAACACCAACAGGGTTCCAGCATCCGGAAGCGCCCGGAGGGCGAACGCTATGGGCCAAAAGATCCATGAGGCCTGGTCCGCGAACAGGTTATGACCCAATTCGGTCACCATCGGATCAAACCCACGATCCATGAGGTGGGCGGCCTGGAGGTAGTGGCCGAGGTCGGATCCGATCCCCAGGTCACGGTGCCGGGCCAGGGCCAGGAGCGACAGCACGATGGCCAAGGCCAGAGCAGTGAGCCACGGGATCGCCCGATCGCCGGCCCGCGAGTCGAGTCGGGCCTGCCAGCGCAGCATCTGGATGTCGAGACGCCGGCGTAGCGACACCACCGTGGTCACCACGGTCTCACCGGTACGTTCCAAGGAATGGGCGGTTCGCTCCAGCGACGGTGCCGCCCTCACCAGAGGGCCCCTTGGTCCGGGGCCGCCACCGGGTCGGCGGGTTCGATCAGTTCTAAACCCTTGTTTCGAGCACTGTTCACCCGACAGTGGACAGTATGGCGAACCAGCGTCCCGTCATCGGCTGGAGCCAATAGAGACTCGAGGTCCAAGCGATCAGGGTCTCCATCGTCCAGCCACCCATCCCAGTCGACAGATTCGAGCACAGCGGGCATCCGATCGTGGACCGGTGCCAGGTCATCGTTTGCCGGCACAGTGATGATGCTGCAGGTCCGCAGCCCCTTCCCGTGTTCCCATAGGCCCGCCAGCACCAGTGGGTTCCCATCTACCCGGTGGACATACCATGGTTGCCTGGTCGCCCGACCACCAGTGGTTCGGGTACTGACCAGTCGTTCAGCAGGCCCCCACTCGTAGAAACCGTCGACGACCACGAGGCAGCGGCGGTGGCGAAAAGCGGCCCTGAACGACGGCTTCTCTGCCACGGTCTCGGCTCGGGCGTTGAACATCCGTTCACCGATCGCCGGATCCTTCGCCCAACTCGGAACAAGACCCCACTTTGCCGTACCAAGAAAACGACGACCCCCCTCGTCGGAGGTCCACGCCAGCGGCAGTTGGCGGGACGGAGCCACGTTGTAGTCGGGGCCGTCCAGCACGTCGACGACGTCGGCGCCGAGGTACTCGCTCAACTCCTCGGGACCAGACGCGGTCACCACACGGCCGCACATACTGACACCGTACCGGGAGTCGGGCCCCTCCTCGGGGCCGCACCCCTTCCCGGAGAGGCGAACCATGGCACGCTCAGGCGAGCGTGCACTCTCCGACAGCTCCACCGATCTCCACTGAGACCACGTCGCCGGGTCCACCACCGAAGGCCGGTACAGCGACCTCGGCATTCCCTTCGGGATCGGCCACAGCAATGGCTCCCCTCACGGCAAGCATTTCCCACTTCGACGTCATAGCTGGAGCTGTCTCCACCCCGAACCGGATCACCTCGGCCCAGCCCAGCCCACCCTCGTCCAGTTCGACCTCCCCTTGGGGAATATCCACTGCCAACATAAGGACCGACCGACCTACGCACGTCACCCGGGCGGCACGGCCGCCCAAGCCAGTTGGACAAGCCCCTTCTTCGACCTCGTGGACCACCACATCCAATGGGCGTAGCGAGCCGGTGGCCACGGTGACCCTGATGCACGCACCGGCCCACCAGTTCTCCGGACCTGCAATGGCCACCTGACCACCCCGGTACTCGAAGACAGTGGCCAATAGGGACCCGGGGCGGACGGGAAGATCCGAGTCAGGCACGTCGAGTCGAACCCGGTTCTCGACAGGACCCTCGCCCCGGAGAACGGCCACCACCCGGTCAGCCAACCCGATCAGGCCCGGCTCAGCGACCGGTGGGCCCCCATCAACTCGACCAGTCGGCTTCCCCTCGGCATCCACCACGGTGGACCCGGTGAAGCGAAGAGCACGATCAGAACGATCCTCTGGGCCCTCCGAAAGAATCGACCGGGCGCCGTAGCCCAGGGTGACCACCACCGCCACCAGCAGGACGCCCCCAAGCACCCGCTTACGGAGCCCCATCTGGAACTCCCGCAAGAGGCTGGCTTCGTCGCGACGCTCGGAGCGTGAACGAGGACCGAACGCCTCGGATCGATCTCCCCCACTCAGGAGAGTGGCCCAACGAGTAACCGTGTCCTCGGGAAAGCGAAGAGCGAGGTCGGCAAACGTCGTCTCCTCCTCGGGGCCGAACAGGAGAAGGAGATCGTTCTCGCGGAGGAGTTCCACCGGGTCATCACGGTGGACGAGATTTCGATCCCCTGCTAAGCGGATAAGGAAGGCTCGGATCTGCTGATCGGCCTCCGTCTCGGTCCAACGACCCCCGGACGGCGTCGGCATCCCGGCCACCGGTGATGCCGTCCCGCCACCGCGCCGGAAGAAGGCCGACCGTCTCCCCCTGAGCTTCTGGGAGACCTCGGTTCCGGCCTCCGCAGTAGACCGCTCGGGAACGGCGGGTTCGTCCGGTTGATCGATCGGCAACTGGGTGGTCGGCGGATCGATCGGTTCGTCGGCATCCGGCACGGCGCTGACGCTATGCGACAAGGGGGCCGCCCCCAGTGCACCCGCACCACCGATCAAGATGATGCGCCGATGCCGTGCCCCGACCCGCATACTGTCCACCGGAGCCCGCTAGGGCACCCACCCTCCCTATGCCTCACCGACTCCTTCCCCGCCTCCCTGCAGGTCTGTCCACCGGCCTCGCTCTCGCCGTCACCCTGATGCTGAGCTTCCCCTCCTGCACCTCCGATAGACCGTCAACGACGCCCACCAACCCCACGGTCACCATGAGTCACACGACCTCTTCCACATCCACCTCGACGACCATGGCTTCGCCGACGACCAGCACCCCGACCCCAGCAGCCACCTCGACGACAACCATGACGACGACCGGGCCAGCGCCCTCGGTGGCACCATCGACCACCATTTCAGAGTGGGAGGAAATTGGAACCGACGCTGATGGCAACGACGACGGGGCGACCAGGACTCTTCACGAAGGGTCGGTCGTCGATGGCATCTACGTCGATCCCCGAGGTCTCCTCTTTGAGAAGTTTCAGGAATCGTTCGACCGAACCGAACGCTTCACAGGTCTGGATGCTTTCTGTCGGCCGGTCGACGACCCACCCGACAGCGAACCTGTGACGGTGGAATCTGGCATCACCTCGGAGTCCATCGTGGTGGTCCAGATTGACACGCGTCTATACGAGTTAGCCAAAATCGGATTCGATGTACCGGTAGGGGAACCCGGAACCATGGTCACCACCTTCGTGGACCTCGTGAACACCACGTGCGGCGGCATCCACGGCCGGACCTTGGATCTACGCACCACGGAAGTCTCGGCTCTGGGTGGGGGGAGCCTCGACATCGACACCCTGCGCGAAGCAGCCTGCCTGGAAGCCGTCGAGATCCACGAAGCCACCGTGGTCCTGGCCGCCACCCCGATTCCTGGAACCGCCGCAGGCTGTCTCACCCAGCGTCACCGGGTCTCCCACCTAGCCGTACGCGGGATCTCGGACCTGGACCTGATCCGGGGGCGGGGCCTGCTTCACTCGATCGAGGTCGGTGATCGAACCG
>Ga0315328_10000001_pt1 | contig 152523 bp, 153 predicted proteins | sample M120032315metaG_FD_203462 | JGI IMG/M metagenome (GOLD analysis project Ga0315328, IMG submission 203462) | Ammonia-oxidizing marine archaeal communities from Monterey Bay, California, United States - M1 200m 32315 | ecosystem: Environmental > Aquatic > Marine > Intertidal zone | place: USA... | reverse complement strand
CGGGGAACATGGCATTGGTCGGCTGGACGGAGCGAAGGGCAGCCGACCGCTCCACCATCACGTATCGTCCCTCCGTGAGGCAGGTCGGTTCGGCCGCCACCACGGCTCGGGCCAGCGTGCCCGACCCCGCTGCGGCCTCGACCACCGTGAACCCGTCGGGGCTGCCCAGGGCCTCCCAGCGGGCGTCCATCCAACGGGCCAAGACGGCGCCGAACAACGGGCCGACCTCCGGTGAGGTCAGGAAGTCGCCACGTCGACCGGCACTCCCCCCGGCCGCGTAGAAGCCCCCGTCAGGGTCGTAAAGGCAGGCTTCCACCCAGGGGCCGAACGCCATGGGGCCGTCATCTCGGATGGACTCGGCCAGCCGGTCACCCAGCGAGATCTCCACGGCAGTGGGCGGGTCAGCCCCCGAGGGCCAGCAGGCTCACGTCGGTGAAGCGGGCCACCAACTGGGGGGCGACGCCGAACGCCAACGTGACAGCCCCACACAGGGTCAGCGCCGTGACCAGCGACGGGGTCACCAGAACCGGCGAATGGTCGCCATCCGGCACGTCGTCGGCCCACATCCGGCGGGCCAGCGAGGCGTAGTAGTAGAGCGCGATGACCGAGTTGACGGCGCCCACGGCGGCCAGCACGTAGCCCCACGGCTCACCCGCGGTGGCCAGCACCCGGAAGACCTCGAACTTGGCGAACCAACCACCTAGCGGTGGGATCCCGGCCAGCGAGAAGAGGAAGATCGTCATGGCCACCGTTAGGCCCGGGGCATAGCTAAAGGCCCCGCCGAACGAGGAGACCTCGGCCGAGCCGGTCTTACGGGACAGGGCAATGATGACGGCGAAGGCACCGAGGTTCATGGCGGTGTAGATGGCCAGATAGGTGACTACTGCCGAGAGCGCCTGGTCCCCGTTGGACAATCCATGGCCGGCCACGGCCAGGGGAGCGATCATGAAGCCGGTCTGGGCGATGCCCGAGTACGCCATGAGACGAACCACATTGGTCTGGCGCAGCGCAACAAGGTTGCCGACAGTCATCGAGGTGGCGGCCAGGATCCACATCAGTGGCTCCCAGACCTCGCTACGGGCGTAGAAGCCGACGAACACCAGAGCCAGCAGGGCCACGAATCCGGCAGCCTTGGACGCGACGGCGAGGAAGGCGGTCACCGGGGTGGGCGCCCCCTCGTAGACGTCGGGTGCCCACGTGTGGAAGGGCACGGCCGAGACCTTGAAGGCGAAGCCGGCCACGATGAACACGATGCCCATGGTGATCACGGCGGTTGATGTGCCGGCGGCCGCCACCGACGTACCGATGTCGGACAACAACGTTGAGCCGCTCACGCCGTAGAGCAGCGACATCCCGTAGAGCATGACCGCCGAAGCGAACACGCCCATCAGGTAGTACTTCAGGCCCGCCTCGGTGGAGTGCAGGTCTCGCTTGCGCCACGCCGCCATCAGGTAGGCCGGGATGGAGAGCAACTCGAGTGCGACGAAGATCGACACCAGGTCGCGGGCCGAGGCCATCATCACCATGCCCATGACCGAGGCCAGCAGGAGGCCGTAGTACTCGTTCTCCCAGTAGTCACCCTCGGCCACGTAGTTGGTGGACAGCAGGACCACCACGTACCCGGCCAGCAGGAACACGGCCTTGACGACGAGGGAGAACTCGTCGACCACGTAAGCGCCATCGAACATCACCCGGTCGGTGCCGTCGACGGCCAACGTCAGCAGCGGCACCGCGGTGGCCAGCAGACCAAGACCGGCCAACGCCGCGGTGAACGGACGTGCCTTCTCCAGGAAGATGATGTCGACCAGCGTGATTAGCGCGCCGGCGGTCAGCAGCACCAGTTCGGGCGCGATGCCGTGCCAGTCGATGGTGGGGCGCTGGAACGCCAGGAGAAGGAGGGCGTCGGTCACCGGCTAGTTCCCGGCCGCCGCATGCTCGTTGGTTTCCTCGGCGTGATCGTCGCCATGGTCATCGTCGTGACCAGTGACCTCACCGAGTCGGTAGACGTCCGAACAGCCGAGCGCCTCAACCTCCTCGTCGGTCAACTGATGGGCATCGACGGTCAGGCAGTCGCTCAACGATGCGTCCACCGCACCGTCGGAGACCCGGAAGATCAGGTTCGGGTAGATGCCAATGGCCACGATGAGGGCCAGGATCGGCGCCCACGCGATCCACTCGTGCCTGGTGGTGTCGGTGATGGCCGGATCATCGGCGAACTCCGCGGGCGGGTTACCGAAGGCGGTCCGCTGGAGCAGCCACAGCAGGTAGCCGGCGGCCAGCACCGTGCCGAGCGCGGCGATGACCATGTAGGTCCGGAAGGTCTCGATGGGCACGCCGTTGGCCGGGTTGTAGGCCGACAGGATGGCCGGGAACTCACCCCAGAAGCCGGCCAGACCGGGCAGACCGAGCGACGCCATGACGCAGAAGCCGAAGATCCAGCCCATGCGGGGTGCCTGGACCAGCAGGCCTCCGAGCCGGCTGATCTCGAGCGTGTGGTATCGCTCCTTCATCGAACCGGCGAGGAAGAAGAGCATGCCGGTGATGAGGCCATGGGCGACCATGCCCATGATCGCCGCGTTGATTCCGAAGTCGGTCAGTGTGGCGATGCCCAGCATCACGAAGCCCATGTGGGCCACAGACGAGAAGGCGATGAGCCGTTTCACGTCGGTCTGGGCCAGACAGCCCAACGCGCCGTAGATAATGCCGACCACGGCCAACAGGCCGATCCACGGCGCCCACGTGACTGCGGCGTCGGGCAGGACCGGGATGGCGATCCGGATGAAGCCGTAAGTGCCTAGCTTCAACAGGACGGCGGCCAGGATGACCGAACCGACGGTCGGGGCCTGGGTGTGGGCATCAGGCAGCCACGTGTGGAACGGGAACATCGGGACCTTGATGCCGAAGCCAAGGAACATGCCGCCGAAGATCCACAACTGAGCGGTGCGGGACACGCCACCGGCGGCCACCGCTTCGGACAGGCCGGCAATGGAGAACGTCTCGGCGCCGGTCAGGAAGAACAGGGCCAGGAAGCTGACCAGCATCAGGGCCGAGCCGAACAGCGTGTAGAGGAAGAACTTCAGCGAGGCATAGCGCCGGTCCTCGCCGCCCCAGACGGCGATCATGAAGAACATCGGCAGGAGCACGACCTCGAAGAACACGAAGAAGAGCACCAGGTCCTGGGCCACGAAGGTGCCGATCATCCCGGTCTCGAGGATCAGGATCAGGATCAGGAAGGCCTTGGGGTTGACCGGATCCGGGAAGTGGTTCCAGCTGTAGATGATGCACAGCGGCACGATCAGCATGGTCAGCAGGATCAGCGGTAGCGACATGCCGTCGATGCCCACCGAGAACCGGCTGGAGATCACGTCGATCCAGACCTTGTCGACCCCGAACTGGAGGCGGTCGGTGTGATCCAGGTCGAACTGGATCAGCAGCAGGACGCCCACGAACGCCACCCACAACGAGGTCACGAGCGCGATCAGCTTGTGCTGGTCCTCTCGCTCCCTCGGGATGAGCATCATGACCGCCGCACCGACAAGCGGTGAAAACGTGGCGAGGGTGATGCCCCAGCCGTCGAGCAAATTTTCCATGTCGGCGTCTCCCTAGACGAGGACGATGAGTATTCCGGCCAGGACCGTTGCTGCCGCGAACAGGATCGCCGCGTAGCTCTGGACCTTTCCGGAGTTGATCTTGCGAAGCTCTTCACCTGCACCGGATGCACCGCGTCCGGATGCGTCAACCGCCCCGTCGACCACCAACTGGTCGATCTTTTCGTAGACGACGGTCCCGGCCTTTACGGCGGTCTCGCCGACCACGTCCACGGTGCGGTCGATGACGTCCTGGTTGATCCGATTGGCCATTCGGGCCAACGGGCCCTTGGTGCCATCGGCCACGACGCCGTTGTAGAAGTGATCGAGGTAGTACTTGTTGGACAGCAGGGTGTGGCCCATTCTGGCCAGCGGGTACTTGGTGGTCGGCCCATCGGGCAGTTCGGTGAGGCTGGTACCAGCGGCCTTGGACGCGGCCTCCACCTTGACGAAGTAGTACCACCCGGATGCGGCGATGCCACCGATGACCACCAGCGTCGAGACAATGGCCAGCGACCAGCTCGGGGTGGCGTGGCTGATGGCCGGGAAGTAGCCGGCCACCGGTTCCACGAAGTGGCCGAAGCGCTCCTGGAGCGACCCGGGAGCCAACTGGAAGCCCTTGGGCATGTTGAAGAAGCCGGCCACGACGGCCAGCCCGGCCAGGATCCACAACGGGCCGGTGATACGCGGGCCCGACTCGTGGGGTTCGCCGTGACCACGGAACTCACCGAAGAAGGTGAGGTAGACGCAGCGGGTCATGTAGGCGGCAGTCAGTGCCGCGGTGAGCATGCCCATGCCCAGCATCAGGGTGTAGGCCCCGTTGCCCCCGGTGCCTCCCATCAGGCCCCAACCACCGGTCCCAACGAGGATCTCGTCCTTGGACCAGAAGCCGGCCAACGGCGGAAGGCCGGCCAGGGCCACAGTGCCGATCATGAACGTCCGATAGGTGTGCGGCATGTCCTTGCGGAGACCACCCATGTCAGACTTCATGTCAAAGCTGTGCACGGCGTGGCTGACCGAACCGGAACCCAGGAACAGGCAGGCCTTGAAGAAGGCGTGGGTGAACAGGTGGAATACGGCCGCCGTCCAGGCGCCCACGCCCAGAGCCAGGACCATGTAGCCCAACTGGGAAATCGTCGAGTACGCGAGCACCTTCTTGATGTCGCGCTGCACGAAGGCCAACAGTGCACCCACGATGGTGGTCAAGCCACCGATGAAGGCCATGAGGTTGATCGAACTGCCCCCGATCTGGAAGCCCTCGAAGAACACCCCGTACATGCGGGCAATCATGAAGACACCGGCCACCACCATGGTCGCCGCGTGGATGAGCGCCGAGACGGGCGTCGGGCCGGCCATGGCGTCGGGCAGCCACGTGTGCAGGAAGAACTGTCCGGACTTGGACATCACGGCAGCCATCAGGCAACTGGCGGCCACCACCAACGTGGTGTGCGACAGCGCCCCGCTGTTGGCCAGCGCGTTGGTCTCGGCAATGGAGAACGATCCGAAGCGGTCAGGCAGGGCTGAACCGGCGGCGAAGAACAGGACGGTCACGCCGACCAGGAGGCCCATGTCGCCCACCCGGTTGGTCAGGAAGGCCTTGAGTGCCGCATCGCTGTTGGGCTTCTCCTCCCACCAGTGGCCGATGAGGGCGAACGAGCAGACGCCGACTAGCTCCCAGGCGCACAGCAGCTGCAGCGTGTTCTCCGACACGACCAGCAGGAGCATCGACGCGCTGAACAGGGACAGGAAGGCGAAGAAGTGGGTGTAGCGCCGGTCGCCGTGGACGTAGTCGGTGGAATAGACGTGAACCAGCAGCGACACCAGGGTCACCACGAGCAGCATCATCACGGCCAGGCCGTCGACCAGGGTACCGACGGTGAACTCCACCCCGTTGGTCTGGAACCAGGTGGCGGTGCGATGCACGGCCAACGACGGATGGCCTGGCTCGTGTCCAGCCCCGTGATCATCTCCGTGGGCCACCCCGTGGTCATCGAGCTGGACGACCGCCACGTGGACCTCGTCGCCGTGGAAGTTGTCCCGGTGGTCGACCCATGCGATGCCGGTCAGCAGGGCCAGCACGAAGGCGATGCCCACCGCGGCGATGCCCAGTTCCGAGCCGCCCCGGGGCATCTTCTTGCCGAAGAACAGGATCCCGATGAACGAGAGCGCGGGAAGCAACGGGATCAGCCAGACGTTGCGAAGCAGCCAACTACCACCCTCGGTGATACCGAGGGCCAGGCCGTCGCCGGTAGCCGAAGCGGTGGCGGCCGCCGATGCGATGGTGAGGAGTGCGTCCACGGTGATCAGCCCCTCAACTGGTCGATCAGGGTGAGATCGATGGATCGACGGTTGCGGTACAACAGCAGCACCATGGCCAGGCCCACCCCGACCTCAGCCGCGGCAACCGCGATGACGAACAGGGCGAACACCTCGCCGCCCACCGACGCCCGGAAGGCACCGAAGGCCACGAGGTTGATGTTCACGGCGTTCAGGATGAGCTCGATGGACATCAGCACCAGCACGCCGTTGCGACGGGCCAGCACGCCGTACACACCGATGGAGAACAGCACGGCGGACAGGATGAGGAACTGGTTCAGCAGCATCTCAGCCCCCTCAGTCCCGCCGTGCCACGACGATGGCGCCGATGAGGGCGGCGAGCAGCAGGACCGACACGGCCTCGAAGGGGACGATGTAGGCGCTGAAGATGCTGTCGGCGATCTCGGCCGTGGTGCTGGGGGCCGACCGGTCCAACTCGGCATCAGCGAACGAGTCGACCAGGGCGGCGGTCATGACGCCGAAGACCAGCAGTCCAACGAGTCCAGCCATGAGGCGCCGCTCACCCGACACGCCGTCGTCGTCACCGAAGGAGCCCTTGGTGAGCATGATGCCGAACAGGAAGAGGACGACGATGGCGCCGATGTAGACCATCACCTGGGTGACGCCCACGAACTCGGCACCCAGCAGGATGAAGATGCCGGCCACCCCAGACAGCACGACCACCAGGTAGAGGGCAGCGTGGACAACATTGCGGGTGGTGACCATCCGAAGCGCCGAGACGATCATCGTGATGGCCATCACGGCGAACGCCACGTTCTGGGCCACCAGGGCCTCGCCGCTGGTCAGACGGTCCATGTCAGCGAGTGCGGCCAGCGTGCTCATCGGGGCACCTGGAGTTTCTTGGCCTCACTGCCGGCCTCGTAGTCCTGGAAGTCCGGGACGGTCTCCATCCACTGTCCGAGCTTGGACTTGTCGTGGAGCAGGTCAGCGATCCTCGGCTCGGAGTACTCGAACTCCGGCGACCAGAACAGGGCCTCGAACGGACAGACATCTACGCAGATCCCGCAGTACATGCAGAGGGCGAAGTCGATGTCGAAGCGGTCCAGGGCGTTCTTCTGGCGGGGCTTTCCGCCCGGCCGTCGCGGCGGCGCCTTGTACTTGTGGCCCTCGATGTAGATGCACCAGTCCGGGCATTCGCGGGCGCAGAGCATGCAGGCCGTGCAGTTGTCCTCGTGCAGCGTGATCACGCCGCGGGCCCGGGGCGTCGGAGCCTCCTTTACCCGTGGGTACTGCACGGTGTGGGAACCCTTGGTCAGGGTGCGCACCATGGTCTTCAGGGTGACACCGAGGCCCTTGACCAGGCCGGGAACCTTGGGGAGCGCCAGTTTCGGGAGAGCGGACATCAGAAGACCACCTTCAGGATGCCGGTCAGCACGATGTTGGCCAGCGACAGGGGAATGAGCACCTTCCAGGCCAACTGCTGGAGCTGGTCCTCACGGAAGCGGGGGTAGGTGAAGCGGAACCAGAAGATCAGGAAAGCCACCAGGATCACCTTGCCCAGCAGGATGGCCGGGCCAATGACGTTGAACAGATCGCTGGTCGGATCGATGCCCGGCACGTACCAGCCGCCCAAGAACAGTGTGGCGGCCAGAGCCGAGAAGATACCGGCCGTAGCGAACTCGCCGATGAAGAACAGCAGGAAGCGAAGGCCGGTGTACTCGGTGAGGTAGCCGGTGACGATCTCGGACTCGGCCACCGGCATGTCGAACGGTGGCTGGGTGAGCTCGGCCTGAACGGCCACCAGAAAAATGGCGAAGCCCAGGAACTGGGTGATGATGAACGGATTGCCGATGCCGCCCCACCCGAAGATCTCTCCGGTTGCCTGGGCCATGACGATGCCCTGGACGTTGAGGGTGCCGGCCTGGATGACCACGCCCATGACGGCCAGGACCAGGGGCAGCTCGTAGGCCACCAGCTGCCCGGCGGCCCGCAGGCCTCCCAGCAGCGAGTACTTCGATGACGAAGCCCAACCGGCCATGAGGATCCCGATGACCGAGATGGACGACACGGCCAGCGCCAGGAAGATGCCGGTGTCGACGTCGATGAACCAGGCGTCCGGTCCGGCAGGAATGACCAGCACCAGCAGGAACGTGGAGATGAGCACCACGAACGGGGCCGCCTTGAAGACGACCCGGTCGGCCTTGGCCGGGATGATGTCCTCCTTCTGGAGGAACTTGCCGACCTCGGCCAGCAACTGCAGCGATCCGAACGGACCAGCCTCCATGGGCCCGAGCCGGCTCTGCATGAAGCTCATCATCTTGAAGAGGAACAGGTAGACGAGCGCGCCGGCAGGAAGGAGCACCGCCAGCAGACCGACCACGGCACGGATCCCGGTCTGCTGCCACCAGGCCAGCTCGACCGCGAAGGTCAAGGCGCCGCTCATCGATCGATGTCCCCGAGGATGAAGTAAAGGCTGGCCAGGATCGACACCACGTCAGGCACGTAGGTGCCCTCGAGGAGCCACGGCGTGATCGAGACATTGTTGAACGACGCTGAGCGGATCTTCACTCGGTACGGCACCAGGTCGCCCTTGGACACCACGTAGTAGCCCATGATGCCCAGCGGGTTCTCGGTCTCGACGTACGCCTCGCCAGCCGGCACCTTGATGATGCGCGGCACCTTGGCCATGACGGGACCCGACGGGATGCCATCGAGCAACTGGTCAACCATGCCACAGGCTTCACGGACCTCCTGGAGGCGCACCCAGTAGCGGGCGAACGAGTCGCCGTCAGGGTGCGTCCAGACTTTCCAGTCCAACTGGTCGTGGACCAGGCCGATGCCGCCGTCGCGGCGGAGATCCCAGTCGACACCCGAGGCCCGGATGTTGGCGCCCGACAGTCCGTAGGACAGGCCCACGTCGGCCGGGATCACGCCGATGCCCCGAGTCCGGGACTGGAAGATTTCATTGCCGGTAACGAGGTCCTCCATCTCGTCGCAGAACGTGCGGATGCGGCCCAGCACGCCCTTCGTCTCATCGATCCAGCCCTTGGGAAGGTCGTCCTTCAGCCCACCGATGCGGTCGAAGTTGGGATGGAACCGACCACCGGTGACGGCCTCGATCTGGTTAAGGACGAACTCGCGGTCGCGGAAGGCGAAGAAGACCGGGGTGACGGCTCCCAACTGGACGCCCATGTCGCCGAGGAACAGCACAACGTTGGCGATCCGGGACAGTTCGAACAGGACAGTGCGGATCCACTGGGCGCGGGGCGGCGCCTCGACGTCCATGAGCCGCTCGGCAGCCAGGATGAACGGCACCTCGTTGGCGAAGCTGCCCAACCAGTCGATGCGGTTGATCAGCGTGGTGACCTGCGGGTACGTCCGGACCTCGGAGAGCTTCTCGTAGCCCCGGTGCATGTAGCCCATGACCGGTTCGGCGGCAACCACCCGTTCACCGTCCAACTTGACGATGATGCGCAGCGTGCCGTGGGTGGCCGGATGCTGAGGACCGATGTTGAGGGTCATGCCCTCGGTCTCGATCTCGACATTGACTCGGGCATCGCTGGCCTGGCCAGCGATGTAGGCCATTTGGCGGGGATCGCTCACCGCGGTCACGATGCGTCTCCCTCTTCCGCACTCGCGGCATCGTCATCTCCGCCGGGCATGAGCTCCACGTCGACGATGCCCGGCCAGGGCTTCACCCGGCGGGCCAGCAGCGGATAGTCCTTGCGCAGCGGGTTCCCCTCGAAGTGCGACGGCAGGTAGAGGTGCACCTGATTGGGATGGTTCCGGAACGAGATGCCGAACATCTCCCAGGCCTCACGCTCGTGCCAGTCCACACCGGGGTAGACGCCGATCCACGAGTCGACCTCGGGCCTGTCGCCCGTCAGGTCGGACTTGATGGTTATGCCCACATGGCCCACCGGGTCATGGACCCGGGCCAGCAGCTGGAAGCGGGTCTCGCCGCCGGCGACACCCGTCTCGAACGCGTCAGCCGGAGCATCCGACCCGTCGGATGCCTCATGGGGGAGGTCCACCTGGGCGTCCATGTCGCGTCCGTAGGGCGACGGCATCCAGTCGACGGCCGACAGGAAGTTGAAGTACGTCATGGCGCAGCGGTCCCGCAAGACGGTCGCTGTTTCGACCCACGCGTCGGCGGTCACCCGTACCCAGGCATCGACACCGGGCTCGACGTGGCTCTCGACCAGGCCGCTTCCCAGCGCATCGGCCAGCGTCGCGACCAGCGCGTCGCGCTGCTCGTCAGTCGGGTCCGCCTGTACCTCGTCGGTGTCCGCCGTGGTGTCAGCGTCAGGTGACGACAATGGGATCACCCGTCCAACGTTCAGTCATGTCCTCGGTGGCAATGCGCTCCTGGAGCAGCACGATGCCCTCCAGCAGGGCTTCCGGGCGCGGCGGGCAGCCGGGCACGTAGACGTCAACAGGGATGATCTGGTCGACGCCCTTGGTCACCGAGTAGCTATCCCAGTAGGGGCCGCCGCAGTTGGCGCACGAACCCATGGAAATCACGTACTTGGGCTCGGGCATCTGCTCGTAAAGACGACGCACGGCCGGCGCCATCTTGTCGGTCACTGTGCCCGACACAACCACCAGATCGGCCTGACGGGGGCTGGCCGGAAACGGGATGACGCCCAGGCGCATCACGTCGTAGCGCGGCGAGGCGAACGCCGCGCCCATCTCGATGGCGCAGCACGCCAAGCCCCACTGGTACACCCAGAGGGAGTACTTGCGGCTGACGTTGAGCAGCTTGGTCAGCGGCTTCGGCAGCTTGCCGCTCTCGACGAGTCCCATGATTCGTTACTCCCCTACCGTCGCCCGCTCAGATCCACCGGAGCAGACGCTTACGCCAGGCGTAGAACAGTCCGAGCGCCAGGATGAAGATGAAGATGGCCATCTCGACCAGTCCGAAGACGCCATAGACCTCGAGGCGGGTGGCCCACGGGAAGATGAACACGGCTTCCACGTCGAACAGCACGAACATCAGGGCGAACACGTAGTACCGGATGTTGGACTGGCTCCACATGTCGCCCTGCGGGTCGACACCGGACTCGTAGTTCATGACCTTCTGCGAGGTCTCACGCGACGGTCGAAGCAGGCTGCCCAAGCCCAGGAACGCCGACACCAACAGCACGGCGAGGCCGCCGAAGACGACCACCACGAGCCAGCTACGAAGGAAGTCGGACACGAAGGGAGAACCTAACGAATCGGGCGGATGGGCGACGGCGAACGAGACCACAGGCCCGACGACCCGGGCAGGTTACCGGATGTGAACGGGTTCACGAAGACCCAACGACCCCGGCTGACGGGGCCCACGGTGGGGATCCTGAGGGTGTCAGCGGGGCCCACGATCAACTACCGACCAGCACGGGGACGGCGTCGCGGGCCAGGTCCATGAGGGGTCCGGGCACGATCCCGATGGCCAGCACGCCGGCACACGCCACGCCGATGACCACCCGGGCACCCAACGGGACACCGGCATCCTCGGCATCTCCGGCATCTCCGGCATCTCCGGCATCTTCCAAGTACATGGCGACGAGGATTCGGAGGTAGACGAAGGCGGCGATAGCGGCGGCCAGCATGGCCACGCCAGCCACCCAGTAGCCCCGGCCCTCAACCGCAGCGGCCAGCACGCCCAACTTGGCCACGAACCCACCGGTGAATGGCACACCCGCCTGGCCCAGCAGCAGGACGGTAAACGCCCCGGCCAGCACCGGGCGGCGACGGACAAGGCCCCGGTAGTCGTCGAGCGAATGGGCCGAATCGCCCGGACCACCCATGACGGTGAGCACGGCGAAGCTCCCGGTAGCCAGCAGCGTGTAGACGACCAGATAGGCGTAGACCGCCGCGGCACCCCGGGCGTCAGCGGCCTGCACGCCCAGAAGCAGGAAGCCAGCGTGGGCAATCGAGGAGTAGGCGAGCATCCGTCGAACGTCGGTCTGCAGCACGGCGACCGAGGCGCCGACCACCACGCTGAGTCCAGCAAGCACGGACACGGCCGGCGACCAGTCCGAGGCGTGAGTCCCGAGGGTCACCACGAGGACCCGCACCATCGCCGCGAAGCCTGCCGCCTTCACCCCGGCGGCCATCCACGCCACGACCGGGCTGGGCGCCCCCTGGTAAACGTCGGGCGTCCAGGCGTGGAAAGGCACGGCGGCCACCTTGAAGGCCAGGCCGACCAGCAGCAGGGCGATGCCGGCCAGCAGCATCCCGTCCCGGAGCAGCACCACCGTCGATAGGTGTTCGGCGATCAGGGCCAGACGGGTCGAACCGGTGGCGCCGTATAGGAGCGCCATGCCGTAGAGCAGGAAGGCCGAGGCGAACGCCCCGAGCACAAAGTATTTGAGCGCCGCCTCCTGGGACTCAATGCGGCGCAGGTGTAGGGCGGCCAGCACGTACACGGCGATCGACAGGATCTCCAGGCCCAGGAACAGGACGATGAGGTCGTCGGCCGACGCCATGACCACGCCACCAGTCGCCGAGAGCATGAGCAGGACGTACAACTCGACGCCCGGCAGATCCTCACGGGCCAGGTAAGGACGGGCCAACAGGGCGGTGGCCACCACCGCGATGGCCAGTATCGCGGTGACCAGCACCGTGGACCCGTCGACAGCGACCATGCCGCCCAGATATGAGCGGGGTCCACCGTCACGCACCTCGTTCCACATGGGCACCGAGGCCACCAGCACGGCCAGGCCGGTGACGACCGTCCAGGCCTGGGGCAGGGCGTCGGGAAGGCGGCGGACGATCGAGGCCACGGTCAGCAGCAGCATCCCACCGGCCGAGAGCAGGATCACCGGAATCAGGGCCCACCACAGGACCTCGGGGGTGACGACGGTCGACATCAGTGATCGTCCCCCTCGTCGGCGTGGTCGGATCCGTGGTCGCCAGCGCCTTCGATGTCGACGCCGAAGCGGGACGTCGGCTCGTGGAAGCCGTCCACGTGCTCCTCGATGTGGGCCACCAGGGCATCCACCGCAGGTTCCATCCGTTCGATCACCGGCTTCGGGTAGACGCCCATGAAGACGATGAGAGCCAGCAGCGGTGCCAGCACCAGACCCTCACGGAGTTTCAGGTCGGGCATCTCGGCGTTGTCGCCCTTGGCTGGGCCATGGAAGACCCGCTGGTAGGCCCACAGCAGATAGAGGGCGGCTAGGACCACGCCTCCGGCGGCCACCACGGCCCACCAACGGTGGGCGTTGAACGCTCCGACCAGCACCAGGAACTCGCCCACGAAGCCGTTCAGACCGGGCAGGCCGATCGACGACAGCATGACCAGGGTAAACACGGCGGCCATGACCGGCGCCGACTTCTGCAGGCCACCCAACTCGTCAATCTGACGGGTGTGGCGACGTTCGTAGATCATGCCGACCAGCAGGAACAGGGCGCTGGTCGACACGCCGTGGTTGACCATCTGGAGCAGGCCGCCCTCGATGCCCTCGGTGTTCAGGGCGAAGGTGCCCAACACGATGAAGCCCAGATGGGCCACCGAGGAATAGGCCACGAGGCGCTTCAGGTCCCGCTGCATGGTGGCCACCACGGCGCCGTAGATGATGCCGACCACGCCCAGAGTCAGGAACACCGGGGCGAAGAAGTGGGAGGCCTCGGGGAACAGGTAGAGGCCGAACCGCAGGAAACCGTAGGTGCCCAACTTGAGCAGCACGCCGGCCAGGATCACCGAGCCAGCCGTCGGCGCCTCGGTATGGGCATCGGGCAGCCAGGTGTGCAGTGGGAAGATCGGCACCTTCACCGCGAAGGCCAGCGCGAAGGCGGCAAAGATCCAGCGGGCCGCATTGGTGTCGATGGCCTGGGCCTCGGCAATGGCCACCAAGTCGAAGGTGACCGAGGTGCCGGTGGCGTCCGCGTGGAGGAAGGCCACGGCCAGGATCCCCACCAGCATGAGAGCCGATCCGGCCATCGTGTAGAGGAAGAACTTGGTCGCCGCGTATGCCCGGTTGCCGTGCCCCCACCGTCCGATGAGGAAGTACATGGGCACCAGGACGACCTCGAAGCAGAGGAAGAAGACCACCAGGTCCAGCGCGCAGAACACACCCATGACGCCGGCCTCCAGCACGAGCAGCCACGCGTAGTAGGCCCGGTCGTCGTGCCCGGGGTCGACAGCCAGCAGGGCGATCGGGAACAGCACGCCGGTCAGCACGACCAGGAACAACGAGATCCCGTCGATGCCCAGCAGCCACTGGATGCCCAGGTCGGAGATCCAGTCAGCTTGTGACGTGAACTGCATCTCGGCTCCGTGGGTGGCGTCGAAACCCTTCAACAGCCAAACCGACATACCACCCACGATCACCGAGGTGGCCACGGCCACCAACTTGAGCAGCTCTGGGCGACGACGGGGCAGGCAGACCACCAGCAGGGCGCCCACGGCGGGCACCACGATCAGCGCCGGCAGCACGGCGAACGGCACACCGGGAGAGGAGGCGACCACGAAGGTCGAGAGGGCACCCATCAGAAGCTGCTCCTCGAGAGGAACCAGAGCACGAGGCCCACAGCCCCAAGGCCGATGCCCACTGCGTAGGTCCGAACCAGGCCGTTGTGGAAACGCCGGAGCAGGCCGGCCTCCCGGCGAACCAGGGTGGCCATCCCCTCGACCGCACCGTCGACCACCTTGCGGTCGAAGGCCGCGGTGGCGTCGAAGCCGGTACGGCCCGGACCGCCCATGAAGTCCGAGACCTTCCGATCGAATCGCCACGCCTCGGCGAGGATCGGACGCTCGAAGGCGGTGTGGTCGATGCGACGCTGTCCGTAGGCCGCTACGGCCACCGCGATGCCCACCGCGCCGCCGGCCACCGCAATGACGGCCAGCACCCACAGGGTCCCCGCTCCAATAGACAGGTGGACCTCGTTGTGGAACAGCGTGGGCTCCAGCCAGTGCTCGAGCCGCTTGGTGCTCGATGAGAAGGGAAGCTGCACGAGCCCACCCAGCACGCTCAGGCCGGCCAGGACGACGAGCGGGAAGGCCATGGTCCACGGGGATTCGTGCGGGTGATGAGCGGCGCGATCGGCCACCGCGTCGGGTAGCTCGTCAGCCACCGCACCAACGTCGGGGGCGCCAGCCAGGGCCAGGGCGGGAAGGTCGGGTCGCACGTCAGCCGCGGCACGGACATCCGCCACCGCGGCCTCGGCAACCGTTAAGGCGTCAACGGCAGCAGACAGCACGCCTTCGGCCTCGGTCACCGCGGCCTCGTCGGCTGCAGTCGCCGCCCCACGGCGGACCTCCAACGCAGTCTCGGCATCGACCACCGCAGCGCGTGCGGCCTCGACGCCCTCGTCGGCACCGGCCAGACGGGCAGCCCAGACGGCATCCACCTCGTCAGACCTCGGGTCGGCGAAGCGGTGACGACCGAAAAAGGTGAGCACCACTTGACGGGTCATGTAGAAGGCGGTCAGCACGGCGGTCACTAGGCCAACGGCCCACAGAAGGGGGCTCTCGTTCCAGGCGAAGGCCAGGATCTCGTCCTTGGACCAGAAGCCGGCGAAGGGCGGCACGCCGGCGATGGCCAACCAGCCGATGATGAACGTGCCCGCCGTGATCGGCATGAAACGACGCAGCCCGCCGTAGTGGGCCATGTCCTGGTCACCGTCCATTCCGTGGATAACCGAGCCAGAGCCCAGGAACAGCAACGCCTTGAAGAAGGCGTGGGTGACCATGTGGAACACCGCGGCCACGTAGGCGCCACAGCCCACCGCCAGGAACATGTAGCCGAGTTGGCTGACCGTGGAATAGGCCAGCACCTTCTTGATGTCACGCTGGGCCACAGCAATGGTCGCCGCGAACAGTGCCGTGCCGGCACCCGTCCAGGCGATCATGGTGGGCACCCAGTCAGCGGCGTCGGCGATGATCGGGTTGACCCTGGTCAATAGGTAGACGCCCGAGGTGACCATGGTCGCCGCGTGGATGAGCGCCGAGACAGGCGTGGGGCCGGCCATCGCGTCAGGCAACCAGAGGTAGAGCGGGAACTGGGCCGACTTGCCGATGGCCCCCACGAACAGCATCACGGCGATGAACGTGGCAGTGGACTGGGCCACCGTGCCGGCCGCCGTGGTGTCCAGCACGTCGACGTAGGCCACGGACCCGAACGTGAAGAACGTCATGAAGATGGCGACCATGAAGCCCCAGTCACCGATCCGATTGGTCACGAAGGCCTTCTTGCCCGCTGTGGCGTTGGCCTCGTCGGTGAACCAGAACGAGATGAGCAGGTAAGAACAGGCACCGACGCCCTCCCAGCCCAGGAAGGTCAGCAACAGGTTGTCACCCAGGACCAGTATCAGCATGGAGAAGGCGAACAGGTTCAGGTAGGTGAAGAAGCGGGGGAACTCGCCGTCACCGTGCATGTAGCCGACGGAGTAGAGGTGGATGAGGGCGCCCACACCGGTGATGAACAGGCACATGGTGAGCGACAGCGGATCGGCCAGAAAGCCCACGTCGACCCGGAGATCTCCGGCCGGCATCCACTCGAACAACGTGGTCACCGCCCGCCGGTCCTGCACGTCGCGCCCCGCCAAGTCTAGGAATACGCCGACGGTGGCCAGAAAGGAGCCGGCCATGGCCCCGGTGGCCAGCCATCCAGCCCACGGTTCGCCGAGCCGTTTCCCACCGAACGTCAGCACCAGGAAGCCGGCCAGAGGCAGCGAGGGGATCAACCAGACGAGATCGAGCACGCCCTAACCCCCCAGAACCGAGAGGTCATCGGCCGTCGCACCCTGGCGGCGGCGCATGATGGCCACGATTATCCCGAGGCCGACCACGACCTCGGCCGCCGCGACGACAAGCACGAAGAACACCGAGAGTTGGCCGCCCAGATCGCCCAGTTCGGCGCCGAGGCTCACGAAGGTCAGGTTGACGGCGTTGAGCATCAACTCGACGCACATGAACATGACCAACGGGTTACGGCGGGTCAGCAGACCGACGGCGCCGATCGAGAACAGCACGGCCCCCAACGCCAGATACCAGGAGGTGGTCACCACCATCAGGCGCCCCCCGCTTCTTCGGACTCTTCGTCAGCCGCTGTATCAGGCCCGGCATCGGCGTCGGCGGGCTCGGTGGACGTGGCCACGACCACGACGGGAAGCGGTTGCATCGGGCCCTTGACGGTCCGGGCCAGCACCACAGCGCCGACCACCGCGACGGTCAGCAGCAGGGCGGTCAACTCCACGGCGAAAACGTGCCCGGTGAACAGGGCCTCGCCGAGACGCCGGGTGTTGTCCCCGGCATCGCCCAGCGGCGCGGTCCGACCGGGAGCACCCGTCGGACCATCGGTGGCCACCAGCAGGAGGGTGAGCAGCATCCCCATCAACGAGGCGCCGATCACCGCGGCCAGGGGACGCTGGCCGACAATGGGTTCCACCCCGAGGTTCTCGGCCCGGTCAACGCCCAGCAGCATGATCACGAACAGGAACAGGATGACCACGGCGCCCGCGTAGACGATGACCTGGACGGCAGCCAGGAAGGTGGCGTCCTGGAGGACGAACAGCACGGCAACCCCGAACAGGGTCTGGACCAGGAACAGGGCGGCGTGCACCGGGTTACGCGACGTGAGCACGCCCACGGCACCGGTCAACACGATCGCCGCACTGGCGAAGAAGACGAAGGCTTCCATCAGTGGGCATCCGACCCTTCGTCATCGGATCCGGGTTCGTCGGATTCAGCGCCGGCATCTCCGTCTGACTGCCCGACCTCCGGGGCCCTCACGCCATGACCCAGCTCGCCCGACCACGACACCTGTCCGCTGTACGAGGCGTCCCCACTGGGCGACGTGGCACGCATCCAACCCGAAGTCATGGCGTCGTCACCCGGTCGCCAGTCTTCCCACGGGAGGTGCTGAGGACGACCCGTGGTGGCATCGACCACCAACTCGTCCTTCGTGTAGATGGCGTCGGCCCGGTTGGTGAACGAAAACTCGAATAGCTTCGACTCGGTGATGGCCTCGGTCGGGCAGGCCTCCACGCACAGGTCGCAGTGAATGCACCGCAGGTAGTTGATCTCGTAGATGAAGCCGTACCGCTCGCCGGGGGACACCGGTTCGTCGGGCGGGTTGTCGGCGCCGCGCACGTAGATGCACTTCGCTGGGCAGACCCCGGCGCACAGCTCACAACCGATGCACTTCTCCATGCCGTCCTCGTACCGGTTCAGCACGTGGCGGCCGTGCAAGCGGGCCGGCTTGGGACGCTTGTCCTTCGGGTACGAGGTGGTGACCCGCTTCTCGAACATCTTGCCGAAGGTGACGGCGAAGCCGCGGAAGTAACCCATCAGACCGACTCGCCTTCCCGCTCGCCATCCAGGTCTGCCAGACGCTCGGCCCGGGCCTTAGACACCGCACCAATGAGGAGCGCAGCACCGCCGGCCATCACGGCCATGCCGACCATCACCACCGGCACCAGCGGCCATCCCCGGTCACCGGCCACGTTCATGGCCCCGATCAGCAGGAACCATCCGAGAGCCACCGGGATCAGCACCTTCCACCCCAGGTCCATGAGCTGGTCGTAGCGCAGCCGGGGCAGCGTGGCCCGGAGCCACACGAAGCAGAACAGGAAGGCGAACACCTTGAGGCTGAACCAGAAGACTGGCCACACCCAGCCCAAGGTGTCGGTCAGGATCGGTCCGGCTGGGCCACCCAGAAACAAGGTGACGGCGATAGCCGACATGGTGATTACGTTCATGAACTCGGCCAGAAAGAAGAGAGCGAACCGCAGCGAGCTGTATTCGGTGTGGAACCCGCCGACCAGCTCCTGTTCGGCCTCCACCAGGTCGAATGGCGGGCGGTTCAACTCAGCGGTCCCGGCCACCAGGAACACGATGAACGGGACAACGCCGGTGGCCAGAACGTTCCAGCTGCCGTTGACCTGACTGGCCACGATGTCGTGCGTGGACAGCGAACCGGAGGTCAGGAAGACCGCTGCGATGGCCAGGCCGAGGGCCGCCTCATAACTGATCATCTGGGCCGACGCCCGCACCGAACCGAGCAGCGGGTACTTCGAACCCGACGACCAGCCGGCCAGCATCACGCCGTAGACGGCGATCGAAGAGAGGGCGAGGAAGAATAGGACGCCCACCGGCGGGTCGGCCACCTGCAGGTAGGTGCGCTCACCGAACCACGTGACGGTGCCGTCGCCCGACGAGAAGTCGCCCCCAATGGGGACAATGGCGAACACCAGGAAGGCCGGCACCAACGACAGATAGGGGGCCAACTTGAAAACCACCCGGTCGGCCCGGTCCGGGATGAGGTCCTCCTTGAAGAACAGCTTGATCCCGTCGGCCAGTGTCTGGAGGATGCCGAACGGGCCGGCCACGGCCGGGCCGATCCGGTTGTGCATGTCGGCCACCAGCTTGCGCTCGAACCAGATCATGAGCATGACCGAGACGAGCAGCAGGGTGAAGGCCACAACGACCTTCAGGACCACGATGCCCACGATGCCCAGGTCCAGATCGCCACTCAGCAGCGGATCCAGCGCCAGTACGGCGGTGTCCAGGGCGCTCACCGGCGACCCACCCGGACTTCGGTGACCGGCGCCGAGGCGTCGATCAGGGCGTTGACGTCCATGTCGGGCTGGTTGGCCCACAGGTGCACGGTCCCCCGGGCCACACCGGCATCGGCGGCCACCACCACCTGGATGGTGCCCCGGGCGCTGATGAGGTCCACGACCTCGCCCTCGTCAATCCCGTTGCGGGCCAGGTCTGTCGGCTCGATGCCGGCACGCGTCCCCGGGGCCAGACCGGCCAATGACGGGCTGTGGGCCACCAGGACCCCGGCGTCGTACATGCACCGGTCGACCACCAGGCGGAGGCCGTAGCCGTCGCGTCCCGGAACGCCGGTCGGTTCGGGCCGGTCCAGACCCAGCGAACCCTCGATCAGGATCCCCTCGCGGGTCGCCTCGGCGAGGGCCTCGGGTGTCAGCGCGGAGTGAAGCGGCGACACGGTGACCAGTTCGGCCAGCACGTCGTCCACTGACTCGAAGCCCAGGTCACCACCCAGACGCTCGGCGAGATCCACGGCGATCGCCCAGTCAGGTCGGGACGTTCCAGGTGAGGTCACCTTGCGGGCCACCACGCTTACCCGGCCCTCCAGGTTGGTGAAGGTTCCGTCGAGTTCGGTGGAGGCCACGGCGGGGAGGACCACGTCGGCCCGGGCCACGGTCTCGGTGCCGAACAGGTCGATGGCCACCACGGTTCTCGCCCCGGCCAGGGCCTGCTCGACGAGTTGGCGGTCGGGCACATCGGCCAGCAGATCGGCCCCCAGCAAGACGAGGACGTCAATGTCTCCAGCGGCCGCCGCAGTGAGAATCCCCAGCGCGTCATGGCCGGCGGCCGTCGGTACGGTCGGCCACGCATCGGCGACCCGTCCGGCATCGGCCAGCGATGCGCGACCGGGAAGGAGCCCGGGAGCCAGACCCATGTCCATGGCGCCGTGGACGTTGCCGCGACGGAGAAGCGAGAGGAATGTGGCCTCAGGCAGATGGTCGTGGAGGGCCAGTGCACCGTCCACTACCGGGCCGGCTGACTCGGCCAGCGAGGGTCGGCCCAGCAGCACCGTGACCGGCGAACCGTCAGCCACCGCGGCGGCCAGGGTGGCTCCGGCAGCGGCCAACTGGTCGACCGGGATGCCGCCGACACCGACCGGTGATCTGGAGCCGAACATGGCGGCCACCACGCCAGCCGCATCACCTGGGGTAACTCGCAGCGAATGGGCGGCGTGAGGGCTCAGCCCGGTACGTCGCGGCGTGAGTTCGATCAGAGTTGCCCCGTCGTGGACCACGGCGTGTCGGAGTCGCAGAAACAGCGCCCCGAGTTCCTCCTTGGGGTCGGGACCCAGGAGCACGATCGTTCCGCCGGGCGTGCAGGCCCGATCGATGGTGGCCCGCGGCAAGCCGAGGACGACCTCCGCGGGCAGACCATCGGCCAACTGGGCGTCCACGTGGTCGGTGCCCAGCACGCCCTTGGCCAACTTGACCCACGCGTACTGCGACTCGTTGGTCATCCGGGCGCCCCCCAACACGGCGATCCGATCAGCCGGTGCGGCCGACAAGGCCGACGCAGCGACGCCGAGCGCCTCGCTCCAGGGCGCAGCGACGAGCGAGTCGCCCTCGGCCGTCCGGTTGCCCAGGGCATCGCCCCGCAGCATCGGTGAGGCCAGGCGGTCCTCGTGGTCGTAGGCCTCGAAGACGAACCGTTCCTTGTCCGAGAGCCAGCCCCAGTTGACGGCGTCGGCGTCGACACCCTGGAACCGAAGCACCCGGTCGCTCGAGGACTGCACGGTAATGCGACTGCCCACGCTGTCCAGCGTGCTGGTCGACTCGACCTCCTCGAGATCCCACGGGCGGGCCTTGAAACGGTACGGAGTAGCGGTCAACGCACCCACCGGGCAGACCTGCACGGTGTTACCGCTGAAGTACGAGGAGAAGGGCTGTTCGGGGAAGGTGTTGACCTGGGTCTGGCCGCCCCGGTCCATGAAGTGGATGAGTTGATCGCCGGCCACCTCGCCGGCGAACCTGGTGCAGCGGTCGCACAGGATGCAGCGTTCCCGGTCCAGGTAGACGTTGGAGTTGACGGGGATCGGCTTCTCGAAGTGCCGCTTCTCCTCGACGAATCGGCTCTCGCCTGGTCCGAAAGCCATTGTCTGGTCCTGCAGGGGGCACTCGCCGCCCTTGTCGCAGACGGGGCAGTCCAGTGGGTGGTTGACGAGCAGGAACTCCAGCACCCCGTCCTGGGCCTTTCGGGTGCGGTCCGACTCGGTCTCGACGGACATGCCGGGCGTGCACTCGAGCATGCACGACGGCTGCAGGGCAGGGCCCCGCCCGGTGTCGACCTCGACCAGGCACATGCGACACATCCCGACCGGCTTCATCCGGCTGTGGTGGCAGAACCGGGGAATGTACGTGCCGGTGCGCTCGCAGGCATCGATCAGCAATTCACCCGGGTGGGCGGCCACCGTCTCACCATCGACCTGTATCTCGACGACGGGTGTTTCCCCACTCATGCGCCAACCTCCCCACCGGGGGCGGCGGCCGACACTGGGATGCCGTCGCTTCGGGTGATGCGGGCCTCAAACTCGTGGCGGAATCGCCGGATGGTCGAGGTGATGGGCGCCACCGACGACGGACCCAACGGACAGATGGTGGTCTGGCGGGGCGGGAACGGCACGGCTTCGAGCCCCTCGTCGGCATGGGCGGCCACCGGATACGGCCCGGGGCTGATGTTGTCGCCCACGTCGAGCAGCAGATCGATGTCGGACGGTCGGCCATGGCCGTCGAGGATGCGAGCCAGGATCTTCTCCTCCCAGTTGGTCCCCTCCCGGCATGGCGAGCACTTGCCACATGACTCGCGGGCGAAGAACCGCACCATCCGATGGCAGGCCTTCACGGCATCGGTGGTCTCGTCCATGACGATGATGGCGCCCGATCCCAGCATTGATCCGGCGGCGCCCACCTCCTTGGCCTCCAGCGGCAGGTCGAGGTGCTCGGCGAAGAACCAGGGTGAGGATCCACCGCCCGGGATGAACATCTTCAACTCGTGGCCGTCCCGGATTCCCTGGCAGAACGCCTCGCCGTAGAACAGGTCGCGGAACGTGGTGACGCCCTGCTCGACCTCGTAGACACCGGGTCGGTTCACGTGTCCCGAAACGGTGAACAGGCGGGTACCGGGCGAGGTCTCCGACCCCATCTCCCGGTAGGCCGCAGCGCCCTTGGTCATGATCCACGGCACGTTGGCCAACGTCTCCACATTGTTGACGATGGTCGGCTGGCCGTAGAGCCCGATGGCCGCCGGAAAGTACGGCGGCTTGAGACGGGGCATGCCCCGGTTGCCCTCGAGGCTCTCGATGAGCGCCGTCTCCTCGCCCACGATGTAGGCGCCGGCCCCCCAGTGGAGGGTGATGTCTACCGACAGGTCGGTGCCCAGGACGTTTCGGCCCACGTAGCCCGCGGCATAGGCCTCGTTGAGTGCCGTGGCGATGCGCTCCTGGGCCAGAGCCATCTCACCCCGGACGTACAGGAAGCACTGCGACAACCCGAGGGCGTAGCAGGCGATCAGGCAGCCCTCGATGAGTTGATGCGGATCGCGCTCCATAAGCAGGCGGTCCTTGTAGGTACCGGGCTCGCTCTCGTCGCCATTCACGACTAGGTACCGGGGCCACACGCCCTCGGGACAGAAGCCCCACTTGACGCCGGCCGGGAATCCGGCACCACCACGGCCCAGCAGGGTGGCCTCGCGGACCTGGGCGTGCACGACGTCGGGGGCCATGGTCAGCGCTGCCCGGAGGCCCTCGTAGCCCCCAGTGGCCAGGGAGCGTTCCAGGGTGAAGGAATCCTCGTGAGGGAAGCGGGAGGTCACGACCTTCGGCCCGTCGTTGTCGACGTAGCCCGCTGCATGGGGGACGTAGGCGCCGGTCACGATGCCGCCTCCTCTTCGGCCGCAGGCATCCATGCGGGTGGCCCGGTGACGTCCTCGGGGGGCACCACGCCGGCCCGGCGATCATCCGGCACGTGCTGTCGCACCCGACCGAGGGTTCCGTGGTCTGGAATGTCGCCGCCGTCGCCCGATGCGCCGCGGACCAGTGGGCTGCGTCCGGCCCGGAGGTCGGCCACCACCTCATCGAAGGTGTCGGTGTCGGCCCGGTGAAAGTAGCGGTAGTTCACGGTGAAGCAGGGCGCCTCGGTGCAGGCGGCCACGCACTCCACGTCCTCGACGGTGAACAGGCCATCGTCGGTGGTGCCACCGGCCCGGACCCCGAGGGTCGACTCGGCGTGCTCCAGGAGTTCCTCGCCACCCAGCAGTTGGCAGGACACGTTGGTGCATACGTTGACCACATACCGGCCCACCGGATGGAACTTGAACATCTCGTAGAAGCTGCCGGTGCCCAGCACCTCGGCGGCCGTGGTGCCGGTCATGGCGGCGATCTCGGCCATGGCGTCGGGCGTGATCCATCCCTCCTGCTCCTGGGCGAGATGGAGCAGTGGGATGACCGCCGACTTCGGCTTCGGGTACCGGGCCAGGATCTCGCGGGCGATCCGCTCGTGGGATGCGTCGAACCAGCTCACCGGTCGACCTCCCCCATGATGGGGTCGACCGACGACACGACAGCCACGCCGTCGGCGATCAGACCACCCTCCATCAGATGCGGCAGGGTCTGCAGATTCACGAAGCTGGGACCACGGATGTGCATCCGGTAGGGCTTCGGACCCCCGTCCGACACCAGGTAACAACCGAGCTCGCCACGGGGTGACTCCACGGCGGCGTACGTCTCACCCTCCGGCACGTGGAAGCCCTCGGTGAAGATCTTGAAGTGGTGGATGAGGGCTTCCATCGACTCGTCGATGCGGGCACGCGGCGGCGGGGTGACCTTCTTGTCTTGGGTCCGGTAGTCACCTTCAGGCATCAGGTCGATGATTTGCTCGACGATTCGCAACGACTCCCGGATCTCGTTGAGGCGGATGGCGTAGCGGTCGAACGAGTCGCCGTGGGTGCCCACGATCACGTCGAACTCCACCTCGTCGTAGGCCAGATAGGGCTGGTCGCGGCGCAGATCCCAGGCGTAGCCGGTTGACCGCAGGATGGGACCGGTGGCCGACAGGGCGAGGGCTTCGGCCGGGGTCATGACGCCCACGCCCTGGAGTCGCTCGCGGAAGATGGGCTGCCCGGTGAGCAGGGTGTCGTACTCGTCGAGTCGGGGCGGGATCAGGTCGAGCAGCCGACGAAGGTCGTCTTGCCAGCCGTCGGGGAGGTCGGCTGCGACCCCGCCGGGGCGGATGTAGTTGTGGTTCATCCGCAGGCCGGTGACCTTTTCGAAGAAGCGGAGCACCTCTTCGCGCTCGCGCCAGCCGTAGATCATCATCGACACGGCGCCCAGGTCCATGCCGTTGGTGGCCTGGAACAAGAGGTGTGAGGCGACCCGGTTCAGCTCGCACATGAGCATCCGGATCCAGGTGGCCCGTGGCGGCACGTCGATGCCCAGGAGTTGCTCGACAGCCAGGGAGAAGGCCAGTTCGGAGAACAGCGGGGCGGCGTAGTCCATCCGGGTGACGTTGGTCGGGCCCTGGAGGTAGGTGAGGTCCTCGGCGGTCTTCTCCATACCGGTGTGGAGGTAGCCGATGATCGGCTTGGTCCGCAGGATCGTCTCGCCCTCCATCTCCAACATGAGACGGAGCACGCCGTGGGTGGACGGGTGCGACGGGCCCATGTTGAGGATCATCCGCTGGTCCGCAGCATCGCCGGTGGGCGGATCATCGGGATCGCCAGCCAGGACGGCGGCCTCGGCCTCGCTCAGGCGGAGTACGGCACTCGAGTCGTCACGGCGCAGGACGCGCTCGTCCGAGCCCAGGTCTAGATCGGGACCCTCGGTACCAGGGCCGTCGAGAAAACCGTCGACGGACTCGTCGGTCGGAGGACCTGTCGGGGAACTGATCACGTCAGTCATCGGGTGGCCGGGGCGTCCTTGAACTGGACCGGGATGCGGCCAATGGCCACGTCTCGACGGAGCGGGTGGCCCTCCCAGTCCTCGGGCATCAGGATCCGAGTGTGGTCGGGGTGGCCGTCGAAGGCCACGCCCACCAGGTCCCAGACCTCGCGCTCCATGGCCTCGGTCCCCGGGAAGAGGTCGAACAGCGATGGCACCACGGGCTCGGATTCGGGCACCTGGGCCCGCAGGCGAACCCGTCGACCGCTGGTGTGGTCGATGAATGCGGCTACCACCTCAAAGCGCTCGGGTGTCACGCCCTCGGGCAGGTCGGTACGACCGGGATGGGCCGAGTAGTCCACGGCGGTGACGTCGATGGCCATGCAGAAGCCGTCGGCCTTCAGGGCCGAAACAGTGTCCAGCCACTGGTCGACGGTCGGATGCAACACGACCTGCCCGGTGGCCGCGACCACCGGCACGCCGTGGAGTAGGGACTCGTCGCTTACCTCGGGCTCGCTCATCGGGTGCCCAGTTCCACGGCCTGGACGGTCTCGATAGGAGCGGCAGGCACGTCGACCTCGATTGCTGCGCCACCGTCATTGGCCTCGCGGCGGCGTACCAGCTCACCGCTCTGGATGTTGTCGTGCAGCGTCAGGATGGCATGCATCAGGGTCTCGGGGCCCGGCGGGCAACCGGGGGCGTAGACATCGACCGGCACGACCTGATCGACGCCCTGGACAATGGCGTAGTTGTTGAACATCCCGCCGCTGGACGCACACACGCCCATGGAAATGACCCACTTGGGCTCCATCATCTGGTCGTAGATCTGGCGCAGGATGGGAGCCATCTTCTGGGACACCCGGCCGGCCACGATCATCAGATCGGCCTGACGCGGCGAGGCCCGGAAGACCTCCATGCCGTAGCGAGCCAGGTCGTAGTGGGCAGCACCGGTGGCCATCATCTCAATGGCGCAGCACGCCAGGCCGAACGTCGCCGGCCAGCAACTCCGGGCCCGCGACCACTTCACGAGGTCCTCGACCTTGGCCGTGACGAAGTTGTGCTCGAGACCCTCGAGGCCGTGGGACATCACGTCGGAGGTCTCGCCGATTCCGGGAAGGTGCACCATCAGGCGGCCCGATCCCGTCCCTCTAGCCCGACTTCGCGAACCCCAGCCCGCCGAACGGTGGACGATGAGGTGCGGTGCGGTGACACGGCGTGGCGGACCCGACGTACCGGACCCCACTCAAGGGCCCCGTTGCCGATCAGGTACACGAACGACTCGAACACCGCCGCCGAGAAGATGAGGACGGCCACCAGACCGAACAGGCCGAGACCGTCATGGGCAATGGCCCACGGGTAGAAGAAAATGATCTCGATGTCAAAGACGATGAAGATCATCGCCACGAGGAAGAACCGGACGGGGAACCGCTCGGGCGTCTCACGTCCCGGGATGATCCCGCACTCGTAGGGCGCGGCCTTGCGGTCATTCGGGCTTCGGGGGGCGAGCAGGCGCGAGGCAACGAAGCTGAGGGCGGCGAACAGGAACGCCAGGATCAGGAGGACGATGATGGGCAGGTACTGGCCGAGCACGTCACTCGTCCCCGGTTCCACCCATGACCACGGAATTGATCACGAGGTCAGGCGCTACTGGTCTCGAACTCCCTGCGCCGCTCCATGAGCTCCTTGTCACGCACGTGGAGCCAGTAGCAGAGGGCCAGGAAGACCAGCAACGAACCGATGGTGACCAGTGCAGGTCGCAGGCGAACCCATCCGAGATCACGGATCATCACCACCGACACAACGGGCTCACCGGGGTCGACGACCGGACGGGGTGGGGCCACGCCGGCAGGGACCTCTTGGAGTAGCACCCCCTGTAACTGCACCACCGTGTAGCGGGTTGGGTGGGTGAGTCGGGCTGAACTGGTGACCCAATGGCTGATCCGGTCCCAACGGTTTGGATCATCGGTCAACGAGGGCTTGCCACCCATGGTGTAGGCGTCGAGCAACTTGTAGTCGGCCGAACTAGCGAACCCGAGATCGGGATGGGCTAGCACGTCAGCGGCCGCCTGAGCCTGCGCGTCGCCGGCATCTGTGGTGGCCAGGAGGCGCCATGGACCAACGGCTCGGAGACCCGCGGCATCGGTCACGTTGCGGGCCACGGCAGCCAGCTCCGACCGAGTGATGGTCTCGTTCCGCAACTGGCGGTCGGCTCGAAGGGCATCGAGTGCCTCGGCCTCCAGGTCTGGGTTGTCGGTCGCGTTGGGAAGCGTGTCGAACTCAGCAATCGCCACGGCGTCGCCAGAGGCCACGACCAGTTCGTAGGCTGACGGGATCTCGTCCGGGTTGGGCAACTCACGGGCGTACGACAAGCCACTGGCCCGAAGGTCTCCGACGTTGATGTCCACGGTCTTCCAGCTCGGGGCGTCACCCTTCCAGCCAGAGCCGTACATCCACCAGGCGCTGCCCAGGATGACCATCCAGCCCATGAGTGCGGCGGCAGCCATCAGGGTGGCCAGCCGGACACCCGAATTGGTGGCCATGACCAGCCAGACCGATCCCATGAGGACAACGAAGCCGGTGGCGACAACCAGGATGCCCCGGATCTCGGGGTCCCATGCCAGGCCGGCCAGCGTGACGAGGCTGTCCATCAGAGGCTCCTCTCATACGCCACGATGGCGGCGATCTGCTCCGGGGTGAGGATGCGGGACCGCACGACCGTGCCGATCACGTCTAGGTCGTCGGTGCGGCCACCGAAGCCGGGCATGGCGCCGGTACCGGGACGGGCGTTTCCGTAGCCGGCGCCCACCTCCGAACCGGTGCGGACGAAGTCCTCGTGCCCACCAGCCGTCGGGAAGTGGGTTTCGATGCCCACGAGGGCCGGCCCGACGTGGCCTGCTCCCGGGCGGTAGCCGGTGAGCACGCCGGCCTCGGCCAGACGGGGCCACTCGGCCATGAGTTCAGCGGTGGCCTCCTTGCTCGAGGCGCCGTAGGAGAAACCGGGCGTGTGGCAGCGGGCGCAACTGTTGGCGCCCTGGGCGGCCGGGTTATTGAAGAGCAACTCGCCGTAGGCGGCGTAGTCGCTGCTGGACGGATCGGCGGCCTGGGCGAGCCAGGCCTCGATCGCCGCGTCGATGTCGTCGGCATCGGTCAGACCCGGGTCACGTGCGGTAACGATGCCCCTTGCGCCGAACTGCAGACCGCTTGTCACCTCGGCGGCCGCCTCCTCGGGAGTCAGCTGGATGGAGCGCAGGTAGACGACGAGCTGATGGACCTGCTGGGAGGTCAGCGGACCGCCGCCGGGTAGGCCCCATGCGGGCATCGGCGTCCCGGGTCGGCCGTAGTCGAGGATGCGTTTGACCTCGGATTCGTCGAAGCGACTCAGGACCGTGGTGAGCGCCGGGGCCTTCCACTCGACCTGGGCCACGAAGCCACCGTCGGCGTCGGCGATGGTGAACTGGGCCACGCCACCCACGCCTCCAGGGCCGTGGCAACTCACGCACGCCTCTTCAAAGGTCCGTGCTCCACGTCCCTCGAACCGCTTGACCCAACCGTAAGCCGCGTTGTCCTGCCGGGCCGGCTCCATGAGCCAGTAGATGGGAAGGATCAGGGAGACCACGGTGAGTAGGACCAGCGACCAGGCCAGGTTGCGGTCCAGGAACCGGGTCTCGAGCTCATCGTCGTCAGCGTGGCGCACCCGGTTGGGAGCCAGTTCGATCTCGGACCCGACCTCCCGCTTGCCGATGCGGAAACTGAACAACAGGTAGACGCCCATGCCCACCAGGACGACAGACGCGAGGACCCAGCCGATGGTCCTTTGTGTGCTTGCGAGGAGAAGTGTGCTCATCGGTGTCTCTGCGATCTCGTGCGTCTCGACGGACTAGTGGCCGTCGGCCTGGCCGATGCAGTTCGGACCCTCGGCCTCCTGGCCAGTGGTGTTCGTACCAATCGGGGGGCCCTGGACAATGGTGCCGGTGTCTACGGTGAGAACACCATCAGTCACCGACATGGCAAAACGGTCCATGCCCCGGGGAGCCGGACCGCCTCGCTTCTCACCAACCTGGTTGTACTGCGAACCGTGGCACGGGCACTCGAACCACTGCGAGGACACGCAGTTCGGCACCCGGCAGCCCAGATGGGGGCACTTCTGGTAGAGGGCGATAATGCCGGCGTCAAAGCCGCCGTCCACGCCGGCCGTCATGCCGGCTAGTTCCGGCGCCGAATAATTAGCACGGGCCTTCTCGACAGCACCGTTCGGATAGGCGGTGATCCACATCCGACCCTCCGGCTTGTACAGGAAGCCGTTGTTGGCGGTGATGTCGGCTAGCAACTCCACGACGTTGCCCACCTTGATCTTGGAACCGAAGCCACTCACGCCCTGGGGCCACAGGAAGGCGATGCTGGCGCCACCGAAGCCCGAGAGACCGAAGCCCATCATGCCGACGAGGCTCCGGTTGAAGAACTGACGGCGGCTCACGCCGACGGCTACCGGGTCGGGAGCCACGAACGGCTCGGCGGGCGCTGACTCCACGGCCACCACGCCGGACCCGGATCGGGCAGCGGCCGCGGCGGCCTCGACCTCGCGACCGGACGGGGCCGCCTCGGCTTCGGACCCACCCAACAGGGGGTTGGTCACGTCTCGCCGGCGTGTCTCACGGGACAGGCCGACCGCGCTGCGGTCGCGTCGCCGGGAGGCCCCGGCCAGAACGGCCACGGCAAGGACGAGGAGAAGGATGACTGCGATGGCGACGCCCACGGGTCAGCTCCTGTGGTTCATCGGAATGGCGGACGGGATGATGGGTTCCATGGCGATCACAGTTCGAAGAAGAGGCCGGAGTTCCACGGGAAGATGAAGTTGAAGCCGGGGCCCCGGAAGAAGGACCCGATCATCACCAGCACCGACCAGAACATGAGGTGCACGGTCATCAACGAGATGGCGAACTTTCGATCCTCGGGACGTTTGGACGGGTTCTTGTCGATGTAGGGCGCCATGACCAGTACGAAGAGGCCGATACCTGGAATGGTCACACCGGCCACCATCGGGTGGAACATGGTGAGCAACTCCTGCAGGCCCAAGAAGTACCAGGGAGCCTTGGAGGGGTTCGGCGTCTTGTTGAAGTCAGCCAACTCGAGTAGCGGTGCGTTTACGAAGATCGAGAACAGCAACGAGAACAAGGTGATGGCCAGCGCGGCGAGAAACTCGGCGAGTAGGAGGTGCGGCCAGACGTGCACCTTGTCCTGCGGGGTCGCCTTGGTGTCCTGGATGGAACCCGACTTGACGACGGTCAGCAGTCGCTGGTTGTGACCGTCCGGACCGCTGCTCCCGGCGGGGGGGGCGGGTCCACCGGCGACGGTTCCGGGCTGGTCGGCCGCCGCGATGCCACGGTCCAGCAGGTGGCTGGGGATCTTCTCGTCGCCCGCAGGCGCGCCACCGGCGGGCGAGGCGTCGCCAGCTGGAGCGTCAGTCGTTCCTTGGGCCTTTGCCTTGGCGGCCTCGGCCCGCTTTCTCAGGTGTTCGGGGATCTCGGTCATCTGTCGTCCTGTCGCCTACGGGTCCGACCTACAGCGGACCCGAGATGCCGCCGTCCTTGCGGACTCGCCAGAAGTGGATGGCCATGAATATGACCACCACGAACGGGAGCATCAGGACGTGCAGGGTGTACCAGCGGAGCAGGGTGTCGGTTCCGATCTCGACGCCGCCGAGCAGCACAAATCGGACCTGTTCACCGAAGACGGGTGTGAAGCCCATCATGTTCGTTCCTACCGTCACCGCCCAGAGGGCCAACTGGTCCCATGGGAGGAGGTAGCCGGTGAACGAGAGCAGCAGGGTGAACTGCAAGAGCATCACGCCGATGACCCAGTTGAACTCCCGGGGCGGCTTGTAGGCACCGTGGTAGAAGACCCGGGCCATGTGCAGGAACACGGTCAGCACCATGAGGTGGGCCGTCCACCGGTGCATGTTTCGTACCAGCAGGCCGAAGCCCACAGCGGTCTGCAGGGTCTGGATGTCATCCCACGCCTGAGCGGCGGTCGGTCGGTAGAAGAACATCAGGAAGATTCCGGTGACCGTCAACAGGATGAACAGAAAGAACGACAGCCCGCCGAGGCAGAGGGTGTAGCTGACCTTCACTGCGTGACGCTTCACCTTCACCGGGTGGAGGTGGTACAGCACACTGTTCATGATCACGTAAGACCGGTTCCGGGGGCTGTCGTTGTAGCCCTTACGGAAGATCGAGCCCGGTCGGAAGATCGAACTCCAGGCCTGTGAACCCTGAACCTGGTCGGTCAGTTGGCCGAGCTGCTCCTGCAGCGCCTGACCAGCCGGCTTCTTGTCGTCAGCCACGGTGTCCGCTCTCCTGTGAAACCTTCATACGTGCGTTCATTTCCACTCAGCCCAGCCGCATTCCGTAGCCGTACCCGTGGGTGTTGGTCCGCTGGTTGGTGTCACCATCGGCCGGTGCATCGCTGCACTTGCCCATGATGATCACGCCGGTCGGGCACCGGTCAACGCAGAGGGCACAGCGGGTGCACACATCGTCGTCGATGGTGAAGATCACGTGATCGCTGGGGTCAACTCCCGGCTGTTCGGTCCCCACCGACTCGGCCACCGCATCGGGCGAGACCATGTGGATGCACTTCCATGGGCAGATGTCGACGCAGCCCTCGCACATGATGCACTCGGACTGGTCGATATGGATGAACTGCTTGACCCGGTTGTTGGTCGTCATCCAATCCGCGTCAACCTCGCGGAGAACGTAGTCGTCGACGAATTTTGGGTGTGCGGGGTTGGCGTCGGTGACACTCATGTGCCGGCCCCCTCTCGGATTAGCGGGCGGCCGTATTCCGACGTGGGCTTCGGTGCATCGTCGACGTTGCCGCGCTCCTGCCACTGGCGCCACATCACGACGTTGCCTCCGAGGGCAATGCCGTAGATGACGACGGCCACCAGGTCACGGATGACCTGGTAGGTCATGGTGAACGGAAGGCCCCACTCAACGATGCCCTTGTTGCCGGTCCACGGGAGTTCAGGGCCGATCAGGTAACGGTCGGGGCGCCAGTTCAGCTCGCTGTCCGCCCAGGTCAGCCACTGGTGGGGTACCACGCCGTAGGCCCACCAGAGAACGAAGAAGACGTAGGTGGCGAAAAGCATCGCCTCGCCCCAGGTGAAGTCCTTGTCGGCCGGGGTGCGTTTCCGGTACCAGTCGACGCCACCCAGAAGGATGAGCAGCACGACGATGGATGTCACGAACGCGACCATCGATCCAGGCCCTCCCTCGGCGGCTCAAGCGGACTTCGTGAAATAATGCACAAGCGGTGCGCGCACCATGCTAACGGTTAGACGTCGGCCACGACGACCGAAGTCCGGAGGGTTGACCAGTGGTCGAACCGGTCCGGGCAGCGGTCGGAACGTGGCTGCGATCCGGTGGGCGTTTCTATCACGCGCCCACCTGAACCAGCCACCTCTGCACGACATATGAAGTGCCCGTCGCCCGGAGCGCCCGCCCCCAACGGCCGCCCGCTAACCTGCCCCTGTTCCAGACCGGCAAGCCGATCCGGGTCGGCTTTACCGCCATCCGAAACACCGAGAACCGCCGCACCGTCAGACTCCTCCGGAGCCCACGTTGACCGATATCCCCGAACATCTTCTGAAGCGGGCCCAGGCCGCCAAGGCCAAGGCCACCGGCGCCGAGGCTCCGGCAGCCGACACCCCGGCCGAGGCCGCACCGGCCACCAAGGCACCCGCTGCCGTACCGGCTGCCCCGGCTGCCCCGGCGGTCGAGGCGCCGCTGGCCCCCGTCGCCCCATACGTCGCCGCGGCCAACGCCCGCAAGAAGATTCCCTGGTGGGCCACCAGCGGACTACTGCTGCTCCCGATCTGGGCCATCTCGTATGTGGGCACCCTCGAGCGACCCCCTCAGGAGGCCACCGGCGTTCTAGCCGAGGGTTCACATGTCTACGAGGCCCGCTGCGCCAGTTGCCACGGTGCGACCGGCGCCGGCGGAAGCGGTCATGCCCTGACCGACGGCGAGGTGCTGGTGACCTTCCCGACCGCGGCGGCCCACATTGAATGGGTGGCCAAGGGTTCGGACGGCTTCGGACTCGGCAACATGTACGGCGACGCCACCCGTGGCCGGGTCGTCGAGGGCGGCATGCCTGGCTGGGCCGACGTGCTCACCACCGAGGAACTGATCGGTGTGGTGCTCCACGAGCGGGCCCGCCTGTCGGGTTCGGCCGATGATGCGGCGCTGGCCGAGGCTATTGACCACGCCGTCCACAACGGTGATCTGGACCTGCACGGCCACCTTGACCCGTCGACGGTGACCAGCGATGAAATCCAGGCCATCCTGGACTCCGTCGCCCACGAGGACGACGGCGGGCACTAGCCCCCGGACCGGGCCCCGGGCCCAAACCCGCCAACCGTCGAGAACGCTATGACCGACCCCTTTCCTGACGCCTCGGTTGACCTGTTGGTCATCGGTGGAGGACCCGCCGGCGCTGCCACCGCCTACTGGGCTGCATCCCACGGTCTCGACGTGCTGGTCGTCGAACGCAAGACGTTTCCCAGGGATAAGACCTGTGGTGACGGTCTCACACCGAGAGCCGTCCACCAACTCGAGGAGATGGGCCTCGGGCCGATCCTCGAGCGGTACCACCGGTTCGACGGCCTCCGGGCCATCGCCCATGGCCGGACCATCGAGATGCCATGGCCCGACCACACCGTCTACCCGACCTACGGCTACGTCGTTCGACGCTGTGATCTGGACGCCTTTGTGGCCGAGCACGCGGTGACCGCCGGGGCGACCCTCCTGCAGGGCACCGAGGCCGTCCGCCCTATCGACCCGCCCGACGGTGCGATGCCGGGCACCATCGGTGGCGCGATCGTCCTGGACAAGACCACCGGCACGGAACGGGCCATCCGGGCCCGCCACGTCGTGGTGGCCGATGGTGCCAACTCGCGCTTCGGCCGGTCACTGGGCACCGTGCGCGATCGGGCCTACCCAATGGGAATGGCCATCCGCGGCTACTTCGAGAGCCCGCTTCACGACGACCCGTGGATCGAATCCTCGCTGGACGTCCGTGACCGCGAAGGTAGCGCCATGCCCGGGTACGGCTGGATCTTCCCCGTGGGCAACGGCACCATCAACGTGGGCATCGGCCTGCTGTCGACCTTCCGGGATTACAAGCAGGTCAACACCAGCCACCTGTTCGAAGAGTTCGCCTGCACGCTCCCCGAGCACTGGCAGATCGATCCGACGCGACCCGTCGCCCCACCCACCGGCGGTCGCCTTCCGATGGCCGGTTCAGTCGGCCCCAAGGCAGGGCCAAACTGGCTAGTGGTCGGGGACGCTGCCGGCTCAGTCAACCCGTTCAACGGTGAGGGCATCGACTACGCCTACGAGACCGGACGAATGGCCGCTGGCCTGATCGCCGAAGCTGCCGCTCGGGGCGACGACGCCATCTTGGCCCGCTACCCCGACCTGCTTGACGAGGAGTATGGCCTGTACTTCAAGGTGGCCCGGCTGTTCTCCAAGGTGATCGGCAACCCGACGCTCATCCAGGAGCTGACCCGGGTGGGGATGCGATCACAGCCGCTCATGGAGTGGGCGCTGCGGATCATGGCCAACCTGATGCGCGACGAGGACCGGGGGGCCGCTGAGGCCGCCTACTCGGCTATCGCCGGCGTCGTCCGTCTGGTCCCCGACCGTCTGGTCGACGCCTGACCCCTCCCTGGATGCGGGTCCCGAAGCGGATTCGAATCCAGGTCGCGGCCCAACTGGCGGCCATGACCGCTGTCCGACGTCAGACCGGACGAGAATGGTCGACGTGAACGCAGCCCCGAACGAATCCCCGACCACGTTCCCCTGCTGGCGTGCACTTGCCGACCTCCGAGACGCCGGTCGGCCGACACTCCGGGATCTGTTCGCCAGTGACCCGGACCGTGGCGACCGGCTGGGAACGGTGTGCGCCGATCTCTGGATCGACCGGTCGCGCCAACACCTCGACGAAGCCGTCCTCGACGCCCTGACCCATCTGGCCGAGCAACGCGACGTCGTCGGCTTCCTGCGTCGAACGGCCGACGGCGAGGTGGTCAACGGTTCCGAGAAGCGTCCGGCCAGCCATCAGGCCCTCCGCCTAGGTCGGGACGCGGCTCCGTCCGACATCGTGGCAACCCGCGACCGGATGGCCACGTTGGCCACAGCGATCCGGGCCGGTGAGGAGAAGGGGGCCACCGGATCCACGATCACCGCGCTGGTCCAACTCGGGATCGGCGGCAGTCACCTGGGGCCGGCACTGGCCGTTGACGCCCTCGCACCGTTCGCCCATCCTGACATCGAGATCCGCTTCTCGTCGAGCGTCGATGCAGACGACCTCGCCGAGGCCCTCGACGGCCTCGACCCGGCATCAACCCTGGTGATCGCCTGCTCGAAGTCGTTCACGACCATTGAAACATTGACCGCATTGGACGGCGCCCTGGCCTGGCTGGCCGGCGGGCTCGGCGACGCGGCCATCAACCATGTGCTCGCGGTGACCGCTGCACCCGAACGGGCGAAGGCCCTCGGAGTGGACGTCAACCGGATCTACGAGATACCGGTGGCAGTGGGTGGCCGATTCTCACTGGGTTCGGCGGTCGGCCTGCCAGTGATGGTGGCCATCGGCCCCGAAGCCTTCGACGAGATGTTGGACGGAATGCGGGTGGTGGACAATCTGTCGGCCACTGAACCGCCCGACGAAAACGCGGCGATCCAACTGGCCCTCATCGACGTGTGGAACCGGTGTCACCTCGGTAGAAGCTCGCTGGCCGTCGTTCCGTACGCCCACCGGCTCCGCCTGTTCGCCCCCTGGCTCCAGCAGCTCTCCATGGAGAGCCTCGGCAAGGGCACCTGCGAGAACGAAAGCGATCCGGAGACGCCAACCGGCCCGACGGTGTGGGGTGCAACCGGCACCGATGCCCAGCACGCCTTCTTCCAACTGCTCCACCAGGGGACCGACGTCATCCCGGTGGACCTCATCGGTGTGGTCCGACCGACCGTCGACGATGCCCGGTCCAGCAAGGGCGCTGAGGTTCTGATGACCAACCTGGCGGCCCAGGCCGATGCTCTGGCCTTCGGACGGACGGCTGACGAGGTGCGGGCCGACGGGGTCGACGAGGATTTGGTGGCCCAGCGGACGTTCCCCGGGAACCGACCGTCGACAGCCATCCTCCTCTCCGAGCTCACCCCTTCGACGCTCGGCCAGTTGATCGCTCTCTACGAGAACCGCACGGTGGCCATGGCCGCGGTGCTGGGCATCAATCCCTTTGACCAGTGGGGCGTCGAGCTGGGCAAGAAGATGGCCCTCGACCTGGCTAATGAATCAGCCCCCGAATCGGCCCTGCTGCGACGAGCCAGCGCGCTTCGAGACTCCTAACCGGGCGCCGGTCGGGAACTCGCCTCAGGCAAGGGAGGCGACGGCGGACGCGGCATCGGCCGCGATCTCGATGGTCTCATCAACCACCGCGTCGTCATGGGCGAGGCTCGGGAACAACGCCTCGTATGCCCCGGGAGCCAGGGCGACGCCCCGCTCCAGCAGGGCGTGGAATACCTTCGGGTACCGGCCGTTGTCGGCCAGCACCTTCGCCTCATCGAAGTCGGTCGGTGGGATGACCGGGCCGTCACCGAAATACAGGCCGAGGAGGGACCCCACCCGGGGCAGGGTCGAGGCCAGACCAGCCGAGGCGAACGCTCCGGCCAGCCCGTCGGCCAGTCGTGTCGCCGTGGCTGTCAGCCGATCGAAGGCACCATCGTCGAGCAGTTTCAGGGTGGTCCGTCCGGCCGCCATGGCCAACGGGTTCCCCGAGAGCGTGCCGCCCTGGTAGACCCCGCCCAGAGGAGCGAGGTGCTCCATGACGCCCCATCGGCCACCGAAGGCGCCGACCGGAAGGCCACCGCCGATGACCTTGCCGAAACACCACAGGTCCGGGGTCACCCCGAACCGCTCGGCTGCACCCCCGCGAGCCAAGCGGAAGCCGGTGATGACCTCATCGAAGATGAGCAACGCACCGGCTGTATCGCAGGCGGCCCGAAGGCCCTCGAGGAATCCGTCTGCCGGAGCGACGAGGCCCATGTTGGCGGCCACCGGTTCCACGATGACCGCGGCGACGGTCTCGTCGAGGGTGGGCACCACGTTGTAGGGGGCCACGATCGTGTCGGCCACTGCACCATCGGTGACGCCATCACATCCGGACAGGCCCTGGTTGGCCACACCGCTGCCGCCGGCCGCCAATAGCGCATCGGCATGGCCGTGGTAGCAACCGGCGAACTTCACGATGCCCGGTCGACCCGTCGCTCCCCGGGCCAGACGAATGGCCGACATGGTGGCCTCGGTGCCCGACGAGACGAACCGCACGGACTCCAGCCCGGCGATCCGATCGACCACCATCTCGGCCAGTACCACCTCGGCTTCAGTCGGCGCGCCGTAGGAGGTGCCCGCCGATGCCGCCCGGGTCACGGCCTCCAGCACCGCCGGGTGGGCGTGACCGAGGATCCCCGGACCGTAGGACTGCACGTAGTCGATGTACCGGCGACCCTCGGCATCCCAAAGGTAGGGGCCCTGGGCCCGATCCACGAAGTACGGGGTGCCGCCAACCGACCCGAAGGCCCGGACCGGCGAGTTGACCCCACCGGGAATCACCCGCTGCGCGCGGTCGAAGAGGTCGAGGTTGGCGCCCATCGGTTCGATCCTCAGCTGCCGAGGAGTTCGGCGGCCCGTCGAGCCAGGTAGGTGAGGACGAAGTCGGCACCGGCCCGACGGATGGACAGGAGGTGCTCCATGCCCACAGCGTCGCCGTCCAGCCAGCCGTTGGCTGCCGCAGCCTGCACCATCGCGTACTCACCGCTGACGTGGTACGCGGCCAGAGGCACGTCAACGACGGCCCGGGCCTCGGCTATCACGTCGAGGTAGGCCAACGCCGGCTTGACCATGACCATGTCGGCGCCCTGTTCGATGTCGCCGAGGATCTCGACCATGGCCTCACGGGCGTTGGGCGGATCCTGCTGATAACCCTTCCGGTCACCGCCGTCGACGATCTCGACGTCGACAGCATCACGGAACGGCCCGTAGAGCGCCGAGGCGTACTTGGCGGCGTAGGCCAAGATCGCCGTCTGCTGATGACCGGCATCGTCAAGCGCGCCGCGGATGGCTGATACCTGGCCATCCATCATTCCTGAGGGGGCGGTGACAGAAGCTCCCGCGTCGGCCTGGGCTACGGCGGCCCGGGCGTAGAGCTCGAGGGTGGCGTCGTTGTCGACCGACCCGTGCCCGTCCAGCACGCCACAGTGCCCGTGGTCGGTGTACTCGTCCACGCACAGGTCGGCCATGAGCACCACGTCGTCGCCCACCTCGTCACGGAGGTCCCGCAGGGCCACCTGGACGATGCCGTCCGGGTTCCAGGCCTCCGAGCCGACGGCGTCCTTCTTGTCGGGCACCCCGAAGAGGATCACAGCCGGAACACCGAGGTCACGGAGGGCGGCCACCTCGGAACAGAGGCTGGCCCGTGTGTGCTGGACCACGCCGGGCAACGAGGCCACGGGCTGCGGGTCGTCGATGCCCTCGCGGACGAACAGCGGGGCAACGAGGTCATCAACCGACAGACGGGTCTCGGCCACGAGGCGCCGCAAGGCCGCCGTGCGGCGCAGGCGGCGGGGCCGCGAGACGGGGTACTCCACGTGCATGAGCCTACGGAGAGCGGTGGCTTCGCCGGTCAGTCGGTCCGATCAGCCAGTTCGATCAGTAGGCGCGAGTTGCGGCCCACGCTTCGACAGCGGCCACTAGGCCCTCGACCGAGTGCGGGTCGGCCTGAACCACCTCATGCCCGGCATGGCGGGCCGCCGCGGCGCTGATCGGACCGATGCACGCCGCTTCGACTGGCGAGACCACCCCGGGAAACAGATCGTGGTACCGGTGAACCGTAGATTCGGACGTGAAGGTCACCAGGTCGGCCCGTGCGGCGGCAGCCAGCACTCCGGGGTCGACGTCGGGCGCCACGTTCCGGTAGGCGGCCACCACCTCGACCTCCCAGCCGGCGGCCCGCAGACCGTCGGGCAGTACCGCACGGGCCGTCTCCGCCCGGGCCAACAAAACCCGACCACAACCAGCCGGGTCACCGGGCGCTGGAAACTCGGCCAACAGGCCTTCGGCGACCGCGCTCGCTGGCACGAGGTCCACGACATGACCGGCAGCGACCAGCGGCGCGGCGGTCTTCGGTCCGACCGCGGCGATCCGCCCCGGGAAGGTGCGCCCGGCAAACCTTTCGGCCACCCGGTGAGCGCCATTCGGGGAAGTCACCACGACCCAGTCGTATCGGCCGGCCACCGCTCGATCCACAGCCTTGGCAAGGGCCGCTCCCCCGGCGATCGGCTCGGCGATGACAATGACCGGCAACTCGACCACCTCGGCACCCCGTTCCCGCAGGGCGTCGGCCAGTGAGCCGGCCTGATCGATGGCCCGGGTGACCACCACGTTGCAGCCGGCCAGTGAGCCGGGCCGGTCGGCGGTCACCGGCCGAGCAGGGCGGATCCGCCCCGCTCATCGAGGAGGGAACGAGCGACGGCCCGCCCCATCCCAGGTCCGTCGGATCCGGTTCGCTCATCAATCAGCAGGACGGTGCCATCCGTGGACGACACTGACCCGGTCAGGCGGAGATCACCATCAGGCCCGCCTCCCAGCACGGACCCGTCCACCAGGACGGCGTGGGCGGCCACCGGCAGATCACATCCGGCACCTAGCTCGGCGAGGAACGCCCGCTCGGCCGCCACCGTCCGGTGGGCTGCCGGATCGTCCACAGCGGCGAGCAATTCGAGGAGTAAGCCGTCATCGCTTCGGCACTCCACGGCCAGTGCCCCCTGACCTACCTGGGGAAGCAGCACCGACTGGTCCAGTAAATCGACCACCGTCGGGGTCAGGCCCAGTCGATCGAGCGCGGCGGCCGCCACCACGATCGCTGCGAAGCCGTCGGGCCCGTCCAGTTTCGCCAACCGGGTACCGATGTTTCCCCGCAGGCTGGCGAACTCCAGGTCAGGACGCCAATAGGCCAACTGGGCTCGGCGACGGATCGATCCGGTGGCCACCGTGGCCCCCACCGCCAGGTCGTCGAACCGGCAACCGACGAGGGCGTCGCGTGGATCAGCCCGTTCAGGTACGGCGGCCAACACGAGGGCGTCGGGAGTCAGAGCCGGCAGGTCCTTCGCCGAGTGGACGGCCACGTCGGCCCGGCCTTCGAGCACCGCGGCCTGGACCTCCTTGACGAACACGCCCTGGCCGCCCATCTGCTCCAGCGGAGTGGTCCGGTCCAGGTCTCCGGTGGTCTCGACGACCACGATCTCGACGGTTGTGCCCGGTCGGGCCGCCACGATCAGAGCGGACAGGCGATCGGCCTGCCAGCGCGCCAGCGCGCTGCCCCGGGTCGCCGCACGGACGTGCATACCGACCGCTACAGGTCGAAGAGGTCGCGCAGGGCCTCGGCCAGGCGCTCGCCCCGGGCGGTGCCCGCGGCGTCCTTCATCCGGATGGTCGGCTCATGCAGGAGCTTGCCGACTATGCCGGCAGCCAGTGCCTCGACGGCCTCACGTTGACGTTCGTCCAGGTCGCCCAGACGAGCGGCCAGACGGTCCAACTCGCCCTTCTGGACGTCCTCGCCGCGACCACGCAGGCTGGTCACCAGCGGGGCGACCGAACGGGCGGTCGACTCGTCGACGTAACGATCCAGTTCGGCATCCACGATGGCCTGAACCGCTGTGACCTCCCTCTGGCGTTCCCGGATTCCCGCATCGGCGAAGGCCCGTAGGTCGTCCATGTCCAACAGGGTCAGTCCGTCGATCTCCCCGGCGGCCGGATCGACGTCACGGGGCACCGCGATGTCGACGACCAGGAGCTCACGGCCCTCGCGTTCACCAACCACCGAGGCCAGATCACCATGTTCGAGGATCACCGACGACGCACCGGTGGACGTCAACAGCACGTCGACCTCGGGCAGGAGGCGGGGCAGGTCGTCAAGACGGACCGCGGTGCCACCGAGGCGCTCGGCGACGTCGACGGCCCGTTCCCAGGTGCGGTTCGCCACCAGGATGGAGGAGACTCCGCCACCGTGCAGGGCGCGGGCCAGGCCCTCACCCATCTCACCAGCGCCGACCACCATGACCTGGCGGCCCTCCAAAGTGCCGAGGCGATCGGTGGCCATGGCCACCGCGGCCTGTGAGACCGAGGTGATGTTCCTGGAGATGGCCGTCTCGGTTCGCACCCGCTTGCCAACTTCGAGTGCATGACGGAACAGCGGGTTGAGCACCGGGCCGACGGCGCCCTCGGCGGCCGCCGTCTCCCAAGACGTACGGACCTGTCCGAGGATCTCGTGCTCTCCCAGGACCGCTGAATCAAGACCGGACGCCACCGAGAAGAGGTGACGGGCCGCGTCACCGTCGAACAGCCCGACGAGGTGGTCGGAGAACTCCTCGGGGGCCACGTGTGAGGTCTCGGCGAAAAAGTTGCGGATGTCCTGATACGCGCCGTGGAATTTCTCGGCGAAGGCGTACACCTCGATGCGGTTACAGGTCGAGAGCACCACGGCCTCGGTGACGTTCTCACGCGACGTGAGATCCCCCAACGCCTTGGGTAGACGGGAAGCGGGCACCGTCATCCGCTCGAGCAGGTCGAGAGGAACGGTCCGGTGGTTCAAGCCGACGGCAACGACCGACAAGGCTCGCTACTCCTGATTCTCCGGAACCACCGGAAGCCCGGGGTACCAGTTTCGAGGTGGATGGATTGACTGGACTGAGACGCCGTCGGGCGCCGTCAGGGACACCAGCATTCCCGATGGCGGGGGTGCCTTCCAACCCCCGGCCCGAACCACTCCAATGCCGATCACCCGACAGCCCCGGCGTTGGCTCCGCTGGCCATCCGACGATGCTGGTGGTAGCCGAGGATCTGTAGTTCGGTGGCTAGGTCGACCTGCCGGAGGTCGACGTCTTCGGGCACGTGGACGACTGCTGGAGCGAAGTTGAGGATCGAGGGGATGCCAGCGGCTACCAGATGGTCAGCCGCTTCCTGGGCGGAAGCTGACGGTGTGGCGATGATGCCCACCGTGCATCCTGATTCGGTGACGACATCCGCCAGTTCCTCGACCGGGCGCACCACACGACCGCCGATGTACCTGCCCACCACAGCCGGGTCGGCATCGACGAGGCCGGCCACCGGGAACCCGCCAGCCACGAATCCGTCGTACTGGCTGAGGGCCCGGCCCAGGTTGCCGATGCCGACGATGACCACCGGACTGGGCTCGCCGCCCCCCAGTGCCAGGCTGATCTCACCGATGAGGTGGTCGACCTGGTAGCCGACGCCCCGGGTGCCGTGGGCGTGGAGGTAGGAGAGGTCCTTCCGGACGTTGGCGGCGTTGACTCCGGCCAGGTCGGCCAACTCGACCGACGACACGGTGGCCATGCCGGACTCAGCCAACTCGACCAGGCCGCGCAGGTAGACGGGAAGACGGGCAACCGTGGCCTCGGGAATGACCTCGCGCCGATCTGACCCGCCGTTCATCGACCCGTCGTTTCTGGACACGGGCCAAAACTACGCGCTTGTGCACCGATTCACATGGCACCGGCATCTTGCGGGAACCGGGCCGGGACGACGGGCCAATACCGTTGACGACCGTGAACACGCAGTCCCCGGTCGCAGCGGCGTCCATGCTGGTCTCGTTGGCCTTCGCCGCCACGGTCCTCGAGCGCTGGTTCGACCGACGCCGGCCTCAAGACCTTGCCTGGGCGACCTCCCTCGGACTGTTCGCCGCTGGTGCCGCCGCCCTCTGGTGGGGCGCGTCGACCGGCTGGTCGGAGGGTTCCTTCCGTGCGTTCTATGCCTTCGGAGCCGTCCTGAACGTGCCGATCCTGGCCCTGGGGACCGTGTACCTGCTGGCGTCCCGGCGAACTGCCGACCGGATCGCCGTGGCAACCATGCTGGCCTGTGCGTTCGCCGCCGGGGTCGTGATGGCCGCACCCCTCGCCGGATCACCCCACGGTGCCGCGGAAATGTTCGCAGCCGACGAGCTCCCGCAGGGATCGGAGGTGTTCGGGGCCGGACCCCGGGTAGCCGCCGCCCTGGCCTCATCGGTGGGAGCGTTGGTCGTGATCGTCGGGTCCCTCTGGTCGATGATGCGTCTCGGTCGGATCGGGGGGCCGGCGGCCCGGCGGGGAGCGACCGGCAACGGCCTGATCGTGGCCGGGGCCCTCGTGCTGAGCTGGGGTGGCCTGCTCAACTCGGTCCTCGACGAGATGACCGGCTTTGCCGTGTCGCTGCTCGTGGGCATCTCGCTGATCTTCGCCGGGGCACTCACCGCCACAGAATCAAGGTCCGCCGCCGGCTCAAGGCCTGTGACCCCGCCCACCTGATCGGCACGCCGGTCCCGGGTCAGTCGACCAGCAGGACGAACTGCACGACGGCGGCCCCGAGGATGGCCAACAACAGCAGTGCGGTGACGATCGTGGTTCCCAGACGCATCAGGACTCACCTCGCGGTGTGGATTCAGGTCGCACACCGAGACTGACCGCGGTGGTCGCACCACCGACAGGCCCATCCGCCGCCTCGACCACCACCGGGTCGGACGGTCCCAGCCCGAGGTCGGCAGCGGCCGACGTGCGGCACATCACCAGCGACACCAGGCCGGTCGAGTCGACCAGCAGTCCGAGGCCGCCCGGAGCCACCTCATCAAATGCTCTGACCCGCCGGGCGGGCAGCACCCGGTCGGCGATCCGGACCCGAAACCGGTCGACCGACGGATCGCCAGCCAGTTCGTCGAGATCCTCGGGGCCGGCGTTGAGCTGGACGTTGCCGAACCGGTCAATCCACCACACCTCGGCGTGCAGGCCATCGGTCTCGACCGCGGCGGCCGAGACCACGGCGGGGAGCAGGCCGTTGGGATCAATCGACTCACCCAACTCGTCGAGATCGACCCCGCAGGCCAGATGGGCGGCCACAGGTGCGAACACGTCTCGACCATCGAACGTCGTGCCCTGGGACGGAAGGTGCCAGGCAGGATCGGTCAGCGAGACCGCCCGGTCGGCTCCACCGACCATGGCGACCGCAGGGGCCAGTAGTCCGTTGTCGGGGCCGACGAGGACCGACTGTCCACCGCCCACCTCGACGGCCACGCCCCGGCGGGTCGTACCCACACCGGGATCGACCACGGCCAGGACCACGCCGGGGCACAAGTACTGCGCGCTGCGAGCCAGAGCCAGGCCACCGGCCCGCACGTCGTGGGGGGCGATTCCGTGGGTGACGTCGACGATCCGCACGTGGGGAGCCACCGAGGCCACCACCGAATGGACCACGCCGACGAACTCGTCGTCGGTGCCGTAGTCCGAGAGGAAGGAGAGGGTGTCGAGTCGCTGGCCCATAGTCCTCGCCCGGTCAGGCACCCAGTTCGCGCGACCGGGCGGCCGCCGCGGCGACTACATCGGCCACCAGGTCCCGGAATCCGGCCGCCTCGAAGACGGCGAGGCCGGCAGCCGTGGTGCCACCCTTGGAGGTGACGTTCTCCCTCAGGATGGCCGGCGGATCGTCAGAAGCCTTGAGCAGTGTGGCCGCCCCCAGCAGGGTCTGTTCGGTGAGGGTGACGGCCACGTCGGCGGGCAGGCCCTCGGCGATGCCGGCGGCCATGAGCGCCTCGGCCAGCAGGAAAACGTAGGCCGGACCCGAGCCCGACAGCCCGGTGACAGCGTCGATCAGGACCTCCTCGACCATGACCACCTCACCGACCGCACCGAGAATTCCGGCGGCCCAGTCCAGGTCCGCGGGGGTCGCCGCGCTGCCCCCGGCCACCGCGGCCGCGCCCTGGCCGACGAGGGATGGGGTATTGGGCATGACCCGTATGACGGGCACCCCACTACCCAACGCCGCCTCCATGGCAGCCGTGGTGACACCGGCCGCAATGGACAGCACGCGAGGCACGCCCAAGGCGGCTAGACCAGCGCACACATCGGCTACCACATGAGGCTTGACGGCCACCAGAGTGTCGACCCCGGCAACGGCCGAATCACCGACAGAGACGCCGGGCAGAACATCGGCCAGTACAACCCGGCGGTCACCGTCGGGCTCGACGACGTGGAGTTGGTCAGCTGCCGCCCAACCGTCGGCCATCAGGCCACCCAGCAGGGCCTCGCCCATTTTCCCTCCGCCGATCACCTGAAGTCTCATGATCCGGGGTTCACCAGCCAGTCCGTCAGCCACGGGGCGAACCTATCCGTTCCCGTCATCCGAGGACCCAGGTCCGCCGGACAACATCGGGCGGCCCGACGGCAGGAGCCGGGATGAGGCGACGGCCACGGCGAGGCATCCGACGGTGATACCAGCCACCGTGAGGATGGTCTCAGTGGACCACAGCCCGAGGGCCACCCCGACCACCAGTGGCCCGGTGGTCTGACCCACCCGGAGGCCCCCGACCCACAACGCCATCAGCACACCGCGGAGGTGCTCGGGTGCCTGCTCGGCCACGTGGTCCTGAAGGGTGGGGATGGTGAAGCCCTCGGCCAGCCCGTACACGGCGGCAGCGGCGACCAGCAACCACAACGAGCCGAGGCCCATGGCCACGAACGTTGCACCGAAGACCCCGAGGCCGGTGACCACTATGGCGCCCACCGAGAGGCGGGCCCCGAACCAGGTCACGGTGAGTGCGGTGATCGTCGAGGTTATGGCGGGGACGGCGGCCACCAGCCCCCGCTGGGTGGGGCCGAGGCCGAACGTCTCGTCGAGGTGGATAGGGATGAGGGTCAGGAAGACGCCGAACATGATGAAGAATATGAGGGACCCCAGCGCCATGGTGAGCGCGTTCGCCGGGATGGAAACCTCGGCTAACGCCATGCGAAGTTGACGACCCACCGGAACGCGTTGGCCCACCCACGGATCCTCGAGGTGGCGGGCCACCAGGGCGCCGACCAGCAACGCCATGGCGTAGTAGCCGAAGTTCCACCGCCAACCGAACAGGTCGGTGGTGGCCCCGCCGAGGAACGGAAAGATGGCCAGAAAACCGGTGATGACCGCCGAGTTCTGGCCCAGCAACCTGGCCCGGTCGCGCCCCGACCAGTGGTCGCTGATGAGGACGACGACGAGGTTGATGAGCCCAGCCGACCCGAGCCCCTGAGTGATCCGGATGGCCAGGAGCCATTCAAACGACGGGGCGAACCCTCCGAGGCTGCCGAAGGTGCCGAACACGAGGAGGCACGGCACGAGGACGCGCTTTCGTCCGTGCCGATCGGCCAGAAATCCGATAGCAGGTGCGGCCACGATGCCGGTGACGGTGCCGGCTGCGATGAGCATTCCCGCACGGGAGACTGGTTCGCCGAACGACTCGAGGATCTCCGGTGTAGAGCTCATGAGGACGGAATTGTTGAGCAACGCCATCGCGGTGACCGAGAAGACAAGCAGCCGGGAGGGCCGGCCAGCCGTTCCGGTAAACCCATCGGTACCTGCACGCGGTGAAGCCGGCGGTCGTGGCATCGGAGAACTCACTTTCCCGATCCAACCCCGACGTACCGGGCGCCGGATTCAACGGGCACGATATATCCAAAGAACTTGAAAGTTAACAAAAGTCACTACCGCTTGGTCCGCTTGCCGGCTCAGGCGTCGAATCGGCTGGCGAAGCCGATCCGCAGGGCCGGCCGAAAACACCGCTCCACCGCCATCCACACGGTGCCGAGGATGCGGTCCAGATTGGTGTCGTCGACCGTGGCTGCCGGGATGGCTCCGACCAGGAATACCGCTTCCTCCTCACCGATGCAGAACGTGGCTCCCACCAGGTTGCGGTTGCGTTTCAGGAGGTGGGCGTGGAAGTCGGCATGGTTCTCCTCGGGCCCCGGCATCAAGTACGTCTCGTGGTGGAGCATCCGCTGGCGAAGCGACAGACGGATGGTCGAGACGTCCTTCTCCTCGCCCTTGATGCGGACGAACCAGCGGTGCTCGTGGGCGTCGACATCCAGATCACGCTCGACACCGGCCAGCACCGGATTCTCGGCTAGGGCACGGGCCAGCCACTGGTCGATCACGAACTCCACGGCGGCGAGGTCGTCGGGCCCCAGCGGCTGGTCAGACATGTTCAGGGCCGAGTTCAGATGTCGGAAGCGCCGACCGGTCAGGCGCAGTCCACGAGCGAACGGGACGAGACGTCGTCACAGATGCGTCGCAGACGGGCCGCGGTGGCCGACCAGGTGTAGGACCACGATCGTTCGGCGGCTGCGGAGGCCATCGAGGCTGCCAACGCCGGATCATTCAGGATCGACGCCACCCATGCTGCGTAATCGGCCGGATCGCGACCCTCGACCAGGTAGCCGGTCCGGCCATGTTCGACCAACGTTCGCAGACCACCCACGTCAGCAGCGACTACGGGCACCCCACAGGCCGCCGCCTCCAACGCCACCAGGCCGAACGACTCGGACCGGCTGGGCATGACCACCACGTCGGCGGCCCGGTACCAGTAGGCGAGGCAGTGATGGGGCTGTGGCGGGACGAACTGGACCCGGCCGACCAGACCGTGCATGTCGGCCAGTTCATGCAGGCGCCGCTCCTCAGCCTCACCCTTGGCGCCACTGGCACCGCCCACCACCACGAGGCGGGCATCTGAGCGGCCGAGCATGTCCAAAGCACGGACGGCGACGTCGACACCCTTGAGTGGTTGGATACGGCCCGCGAACAGCATCACCGGACCATCACCGAGACCGGTGGCTCGACGGGCCACCGATTGGGACCCGGGCGTAAAGAAGGCGTGATCGACACCGGGGGGGACGACCTCGATGCGGGCCGGATCCGCTCCGTACAGGTCGACCAGTTGGCGGCGTTCCTCGGAGCTGTTGGCCAACATCAGGTCTGAACAGCCGACCACCGCCATCTCGGCCTCGACCCGGCGTCGGGGTTCCGGGTCACCGGTCTCAGCCTTCACCCGGGCCAGCGTGTGGAAGATGGTCAGGAGGGGCAGGCCCAACTCGTGCTTGAGTCGGTGGCCGGACACCCCGCTCAACCAGTAGTTGGCCAGCACACCGTCGTGCCCCGGGTGAGACGTCAGGTAGGACGCCACCCCGTCGGTGAACTCGTCGACGACGCCCGGGAGGTCCTCTTTGGGGAGGTCGTGTGGACCGGCATCGATGTGGACGACCCGGAAGCCCGGCTCGACGTCGACCACCGTCGGGGTGTGGTCGTCGGTTCGACGGGTGAACACCGTGGACCCACCGCCGGCCTGAGACAGCGCGGAGGCCAGCTCGCGGACATAGACGTTCATGCCGCCGCCGTCACCCGATCCGGGCTGGACGAGCGGCGAAGTGTGCAGGGAGAGGACCGCCAGCCGACGCATGATTCAGCCCCCCGAAACGGGTGGCAGCAGGGCCACCTCGTCGTCGGCGCCCACCGCGTCCGTAGCCGTGGCGGCCTCGCCGTTCAGCCACACACGGCAAGTAGCGGCCACACTGGCAAACGCGTCACCAAACTTCTCGTCGGCCGCGGCGAGGACCTCGCCCACGGTCAGACCGGGGACGTCAACCTTTCCGGTGTCGGCAGCGACCCGGACCGAGGCAAAAAGGCGCAACACGGCCATGCGGGGAGTGTACGGAGGCCCCTCCCGGGCTCCCCATCGGGAACACGGGGCCACCGGGCCAGTCGAGTCACCGGCCGGACCGGCCGCCGGTACCGTCGGGTGCCATGCCCCTTGCCCCGTCGTCCGACTCCCGATCGCCGGTCACCCGGCTGCTAGTGGTTCGCCACGGGCAGTCGGAATGGAACGCGGCGGGTCAATGGCAGGGCCGTGCCAACCCACCACTGACCATGGAGGGCCAGCGTCAGGCAGCAGCCGCCGCCCGTGCGCTGGGGGCCTTCGATGCCGTGGTGGCCTCACCGTTGCTGCGGGCCGCTGAGACGGCGACCATCATTTCCGAGCACCTGGGCATCGGCCCGGTGCTGGTCGAAACCGACCTCATGGAACGCGACGCCGGCGAGTGGCAGGGCCTGACCCGCGGGCAGATAGAGATGGACTGGCCCGGCTACCTCGAACAGGGGAAACGGCCACCAGGCTACGAACCCGACCACGTAATGCTGAACCGGGTCATGGCCGCGCTGGATCGGGTGGTGCAACAAGCCAGTGGCGGCGAGGTGCTCGTGGTGGCCCACGGCGGGGTCATCTACTCGCTCGAGGACTCCTGCGGGGAGCCGTGGCGGCGCATCCCGAACCTCGGTGCTCGATGGTTCGAGATTACGAACGGACGCCTGAGCGTAGGACCGCGCGTGGAACTCATCCCCGACGGAACCATGCCCGACGTGCTCTGACCCGGCACCAGTACCAGCGCTAGCCCTACTCGGACTCGTCGGTGTTTTCGGCGTTTCCTTCTTCAAGCGGGTCGTCGGACAGCCTGGCCATCATGGCCTCGGCGCCCTCAAGGTCGCCGGAGTCGACCCGATCCATGACCGCCTCGATGGTGGCCAGATCGGACTCCAACACCTCAAGTTCGGCGTCATCAGTTTCGGGTGCTGAGCCAGCCGGAGGCACAACAGAAGCGATGTCAGGGTCGGTCACGCGGGTGAGAGTACCGTCGACCGGTGCCTGCCTCGCTGATCCTCCTCCCACCTTCCGAGGGCAAGGCCGGTGGCGGCGAGGGGCCCTCGTGGGACTCCGTCGACCAGTCGTTCTCCGATCTCGCCGGCCCCCGCCGTGAGGTGATCGCAGCCCTCGACAAGGCAATGCGCGGATCAGCCGAGGCTCGCTCAAAGCTCCTGGGGGTGAAGGCCGCGCGGGCCGACGAGGCCACCGCGGCCAATTTGGCGGTGGCTTCGTCGCCGACTATGGCAGCCATCGACCGCTACACCGGCGTGCTCTACGACTCCCTGGAGTATTCGTCGCTCCCGACCAAGGTACGCCGGGGCGTGGACCGCCAAGTGGTGATCTTCAGTGGGCTCTGGGGGGTGGTGCGTCCCACCGACCCGATTCCCAACTACAAGTTGAAGATGGGCGCATCGCTCCCCGGCCTCGGGAAGCCGGCCCGATTCTGGAAGCCGCTGATCAGCGACGCGCTGGCCAACGCGATTGCTGTATCGCGAACGGACACGGTCTGGGACCTGCTACCCAACGAGCACGCCGCGGCTTGGGATCCATCAGTCGCCGGTCGGCGAATTCGGGTGCGCTTCCTGGACGACGTGATGAAAAACGGCAAGCGGACACTGGTGACGGTGTCGCACTGGAACAAGTTGCTGAAGGGAGCACTGGTGTGCCACGTGGTCGAGCACGGGTTGGATGACCCAGCCGGCCTGGTCGACTTCGACCACCCCGAGGGCTACCGCTACGACCCATCACTCACCACGACCACCGGTACCACCACCGACATCGCCCTCGTCACCAGACGCTGACTGGCAGGCGCTGGAAATCAGGGGCCGAGGACGGTGGTGAGGTGGTCGTTGGTGAAGCGGCGTGTGGGGTCGAGGCGGTCCCGGGCCTCCTGGAATCGGCCCCACTGCGGGTAGCGGCAAGCCAACGTGGCCGCCGTCTGGAAGTGGAGCTTTCCCCAGTGGGGGCGCCCGGCATAGTCGTCCATGATCGCCTCGACGCCCCGGAAGTACTGCTCGAACGGCGTCCCCCGGAACACGTGCACGGCGATGAAACAGGTGTCGCGCCCCTCGGCCGTCGACAGCGGCACATCGTCGCTGCCCAGGATGCGGAACTCGATCGGGAAGCTGATCGGCCGATCCAGCGCGTCGATCAGCGATCGCACCCGGCTGAACGCCTCGAGGCCGTGCTCGCGGGGCACCGCGTACTCCATTTCTAGGAACCGGACCCGCCGCTCGCTGGCGAATACCTCGTACGAGGTGGTCAGGTACTCGGCTCGTCCGACCTCGTCGAACACCAGATTGTTGAGCCGGGGGATTGCCGACGGGCGGAGCCGCCCCATGTGATTCAACGCTCCGAAGGCCACGTTCTCCAGCAACTCCTTGTTCTTGAAACGCTTCCATCGGCGACGAGCCGCATGGCCGATGTTGCGGGCCGGTCGCGGCGCCTCGATGGTGCGTGTGTTGCGTTTCACCTGGGCCATCCCGGTGTGGGGCATCCAGAAGAACTCAGCGTGGTCGGTCTCCTCTGCCCAGCTGTCGAAGGCAGCCACCACGTCATCGACGGCCATGATCTCGTCGATGGCGTGCAGGTTGAAGGCCGGGACGCACTGCAGGGTCACTTCGGTGACTACCCCGAGCGCTCCGAGGCCCACCCGGGCCACATCACGCAGGTCGGGGTCGTGGTCGTCATCGAGTACGACGACCGTGCCGTCGCCAACCACTAGTCGTAGGCCGACCACCCCGGCGGCGATCGACTGGAAGCCCAGCCCGGTTCCGTGGGTCGAGGTGGAGATGGCCCCGGCCACCGACTGGTAGGCGATGTCGCCCAGGTTGGGCATGGCCAGACCCCGGGCATCCAACTCCGGGTTGAGATCGCACAGGCGCATCCCGGCCCGCACGGTCGCCCGACCGGTGGCGTCGTCGACGGCCACCAACCCGGTCAATTCGTCGAGGCTGACCAGCACATCGTCGGTGCGGGCCACCGCGGTGAACGAATGGCCGGCCCCCACCACCCGGACCCGTAGGTCGTCTGCTACCGCCCGCCGCACTAGATCGACCACCTCGGCCTCGGTGGTGGGCCGCTCGACCCGGACTGGGTAGCTGCGCTGGTTGCCGGCCCAGTTGCGCCACGAACCGTCGGGCCGAATACCCCCGCCGGCCTTCGAAGCGTTCACCGGCTCACCAGTCCCGTAGGTCGACCGGCCACGACTCCAGCACCTCGGCGTCACCGCCCGCCGTGACGTCATCCACCAGGTGAAGCGTGGCGTGCTTGGCGATGGTTGGATCGATGTGAGCGGGTCGCAGTCCCACCCGATCGCCAATGGCCCACGATCCACCGGCCACCGTGGTGTGTTCGTCGGAGCAGAACAGAACCTCGGCGGCACCACCCTGGTCATCGACCAGTTGGGGGCCACCGCTGTCCATGGCTAGCGCCTTGAGGCCACCGTCGAGCGCAACATGCTGACCGGGTCGCACCGAGACAGCTGTGGTGAGCACGACCAGGCCCTCGGCAAATGGAAGGCCAAGCTGGGCGTAGTCACCGTCCATCAACACGAATGACCCGGCCTGGAGTTCGGTGACCACGTGGTTGCAGTCCCACGTGCCGGTCCCACCTCCGGACACCACGTCGCCGCCGACCTCGGCGTGAGCGGTGGTCAGCACGGCCATCGAGAGGGCGGTCCGGCGTTCGCGTTCGACGCGGTCGACCAGATGCTGGAGATGGCCTTCGTAGCCCATCACGCCACGCACGGTCAGGCCGGCGTTCCGGGCCTCGTCGGCCAGTCGACCAGCATCGGCCGGGTCGCAACCGCATCGGGGCATCCCCACGTCGACGTCAACCAGCACCTCACGGATTCCCGCGGCGGCCGCCACATCGATCGTCTCGGACGAATCTACGGCCACCGTCACCCGGGTTCCCGCGACGACCAACGCACCGAGACGGCCCGCAACCTGGGGATCGACGATCTCGTTGGCCAACAGCAAATCCTCGCCCAGGTCAGCGACGGCCATGCCCTCCATCTCGCGGACCGTGGCGCAGCAGAAGCCCACATGGTCGGCGGCGGCTAGTCGGGCGGCCAACGCCGTGCACTTGAACGCCTTCACGTGGGGGCGCAGGGCGAGCCCTGGTCGAGCCGCCGACATGGTGGCCATGTTTGCCTCCAGCACACCAGCGTCGGCCAGCAACGCCGGAGTCGTCAGATCGCCGGCACACGTCATCGCAGCATCACCTCAGCTGCGTCGGGTCTCGGACCACGACAATCCGCGCTCCAGGTCGATCTCCCGGGGCAGTCCAAGCACCCGCTCGGCGATGATGTTGCGCTGCACGGCGAACGTGCCCCCGCCCAGGGTGAGCGCCGGGGCAAATACGTACCCGTAGTGCCAGATCGACGACACGTCCGGAAACTGTCGGGTATCCAAGCGATTCTCTGTCGTGCCCTCGGCCTTCACTGCGTCGAGGCGGCCCGGCGGCCCAGATCCCACGAGCATTCCCGCCGTGCCGGCCACCTCCTTGGCCAGCTCCATGACGTGCTGCCCGTGCTCATCGGCCATGGCCTTCTGGATGGACGCCTCGGCGCCCGGTTCCTTCCCGGCGATCTGGGCCGTCAACGTCCGCAGGCGGTTAAGGCGCAGGACCTCGGCTTCACACCAGAGCCCGGCCAGACGCTGCCGCTCCACCGGGTCAGCCACCCCGCCGTTCCCACGGACCAGATCAAGTAGGTCATCGGCCGACGGGCCCTCGCCCCACAGCGAGCCGGCTGACGACAACGACACCCGCTCGTTGGCCAGGGTCACCCGGGCCAGACGCCAGCCGTCGCCCTCAGCCCCGACCAGATTCTCGGCCGGGATACGCACGTCGTCGAAGAACACCTGGTTGAACGAATGGGCCGTGGTGGCATCGATGATCGGCGTCATGGTCAGGCCGGGCAGATCGGTTGGACACACGAAGTATGAGATGCCCTTGTGCTTGGGCTGGTCAGGATCAGTCCGGGCGATCAGGATCCCGAACGCCGCCTTGTGGCCACCGCTCGTCCAGATCTTCGACCCATTGACCACGTACTCGTCGCCGTCGCGCACCGCCCGCGTCCCGATGTTGGCCAGATCCGACCCAGCATCGGGCTCAGAGAACATCTGGCACCAGAACTCCTCCCCGGTGAAGATCGGGTCCAGATAACGCTGCTTCTGCTCGTCGGTCCCGGCCATGGAAATGGTGGGAGCCGCCCAACCGATTCCGATCGGATTCACCGGGCGCCGCACCCCGGCCCGGCGGAGCTCGTCATCGATGAGGATCTGGTGCATTGGTTCAGCGCCGATCCCGTGGGGAGCCGGCCAGTGGGGCACCACGTAGCCGGCATCGTGGAGCTGTCGGGCCGTCGGCTCGGGATGGGCGGCCAGCCACTCCCGGACGGCCAGCCGGCGGGGGTCGTCGTCCGAAGGAAAATCGAAGTCCATCTCGGCGATTCTGACCCCCTGACGGGGTCAGCCCAGCATGCGGGCCACGATGCGCCGCTGGATCCCGAAGGGCACTACGCCCCGGGCCGCCCATCTCAGCCAGGCCCCACGCCCCACCGGGCGCCGGGTCCACGGTCGACCGCCGACCAGACCTCCCGAGAAGCAGCCGGCCACCGCCCGGGCCACCACCGTCGGGTCACCCCCAAGCTCTGCAGCCCGGCGATCCGCATCGGCCATGGCTTCGGCCAGGGCGGCGTATGGACCGCCCGGGTAGCCGTGCCATGAATCGTCCCGCCAGATCCCGGTAGGAAAGGCCCCCGGTTCGACGAGGGCCACATCGATGCCGTGAGGACCGACCTCGAAGGCCAACGACTCGGCGAACCCCTCGACCCCCCACTTGGAGGCCGCATAGGCCGACCATGTCGGTAGCCCGCCGAAGCCACTGGAGCTAGACACGCACACGATGCGACCACCGTGCGGACGCATGCGAGGCAGGGCGGCATGGGTCACGGCCAGGGTGCCCAAGAGGTTCGTCTCGATGACCCGGCCAGCCTCGGCTGGGGGCAGTTCCTCGAAGGGCCCGACCGACACCACGCCGGCGTTGTTGACGAGACCTACGATCCGGCCCACGTCGCCGGCCAACTCGACCCACCGGTCAGCCTGGGCGAACGCCTCGTCGATCGACGCCGGGTCGGTGACGTCCATGCGGAGTACCTCGACGCGGTCGGCCACGCCGGCTTCGGCCAGCGCGGCGTCCAGCGGGCCTCGCCGGGCCAGATCACGCATGGTGGCCGCCACCCTGCGACCCCTCCGAGCCAGTTCCACGGTGATTTCCAGGCCGAAACCCGACGAGCAGCCGGTGACGATGATGACGCCGTCGGGATTTCGGGGCGACGCCATCGACGGTGCCTGGTGGGTGAGACGGCTGATGATCCTCCGCTGGACGCCCGCCGGAACGATTCCCCGGGCCGCGAACCGTGCCCGGGCCGTCAAACCAACCGGATGGCGTAGGCCCCTCCGTCCCTCGGTGACGGCCACCATGGTCGCCGACACCGACGCCGGGTCCAGCGCTCGGGCCCACGCCCGATCGTCGCCGACCTCCACGCTCTCCACGAGCGGGGCGTACGGCCCGTCCGGGTCACCGTGGACGGCACCCCGGTCCCACAGGCCGGTACGTACCGATGCCGGCTCGACAATGGCCACCCCCACCCCCAATGGGTGGAGTTCATGGGCCAGCGACTCGGCCCAACCCTCGACGGCCCACTTGGATCCGCAGTAGGCGGCCAGTCCCGGCAAGGCCGACAATCCCCCTACCGACGATACGACCACGACCCGGGAACCCTCGGTGGCCCGCAGCGCAGGCAGCGCGGCTCGGGTCACGTGCATGGCCCCGCCGAGGTTCACCTCGAACAGCCGTCGGATCTGGGCGAAAGGCGTCTCCTCGAAGACACCGGCCACCCGGATCCCAGCATTGGCCACCACGGCGTCCAACGTCCCGCCGGTGGTGGCCAGAACGGCGGCCACCGCTGCCTCAACGGCTGCCCGGTCGGTCACATCTACACGGATTGGTTCGACCGAACCACCGAAGCCGGCCAGGTCCGACGGTAGAAGTGTCGACTCTCCGGCCCGCAGGTCGAATCCGAACACTCGCCAGCCCCATCGGGCGAGGTCCTGTGCGGTGGCCTCGCCGATCCCGCCGGCCGCTCCGGTGACGATTGCCGTGCGCATGTGTTGAGGTTAGGAGGTGGGCCGCTCCACGGTGATCCGGTCTCCCGTTCGGATGGTGCCCGGCACCACCACCCGGGTGTTGATGCCCCGCAGGTTCATGGCTCGGCCCGACTCCGAGTTGACAAACCGGTGGGCGTCCAGTCCGAAGCGCTGGGTGAACTTGGCGCACCCTGTATGGGGCTGGTCGGTGACCTCAACCACTGCCTCACCGATTCGCAGACGTGACCACACAGGTAGGTCGTCGGGGGCCAACGATAAATCGACCACCAACTGGTCGCCGGCTAGAGGGCGGCGGGTGGGGTCAGGGCAGACAAGTGCCAATAGCCGGCTGTTGATGAGGGTGAGCTGCATATCAGGATGAGGAGCACCCATACTGGTCGGCTTCTGGTTCCAGTTGTCGCCTACCAGACCATCGGTAATATCCAACTCGCCCTCGACCAAGACCTCGCGTGCGTCCACACCAGGACGTCGCACGATCAACTCCAGGGTGCCGTCGTCCACCGGCGCGGCCAGCACGTCAACGAGTCCGGCGTTCAACTCGTCAGCTGTCAGATGTTCGATGGTGCTCATGTAACCCGGTACCTCCCGATCTGGATGTCGTCCTTGGCATACCCGTGCCCATCCTCGCTGCCGCACTTCACGCCCGCTTCACCTCCCAGGTCACAGCCGACACGAAGGGCCGCATCCTCTCCGCCATAAGACTCCAGTTAGGCGGGCACGAAGAACAACCGGAGACCAACGCCACCTACCCTGCCGGATCAAGATCCGTCGAACCGGCTGCACCAGACTACGGCCATGTCAAGGGAAGGGTTGCCGGCGAGGCGAGAACGAACCCAGTGGGAGGTGGTGGCCTTCCTCGCCTTCATTGGAATGTCGGCGGCCTTCGGGATCGACGCCTCGCTACCCGCCTTCGACGAGATGCGACCCGACGTGGGCTTGCCCCCGGGATCGAATCGGATCACCCTGGCCATCACCGTCTACTTCCTGGGAATGGCCGGCGGACAGATCGTCTACGGACCTCTCTCTGACCGGTTCGGGCGGATGGCCACGCTTCGAGTCGGCATGGCCATCTATGCCGTCGGAGCGGCCGGTTCGATGTTGGCCACCGACTTCGGTTTCCTGCTGGGAAGTCGACTGGTCTGGGGACTCGGAGCATCCGCGGCTTCGCTAATGAACCTGGCCATCCTCCGAGACCTCTACTCGGGAACCCGGATGGCCCGGATGATGTCGTTGGTGACGGCCGTCTTCCTGGCCGGACCGGTGGTGACCCCGCTAGCCGCCGAGGGAATTCTCCGCGCGGCGTCGTGGCGCTGGATCTACGCGTGCGGCCTGGTGCTCGCCGTCGCCATCGTGACGTGGAGCCTCCGGTTCGGCGAGACGCTGCACCCCGACAACCGGCGTCCACTCCGAGTCGGACCGACCGTGGATGCCTTCCGGCAGGTCGTGACCTGTCGTCGCACGGTCCTGTACGCGGCAACGCTGCTGTTCGTCGACGGGGCCTTCCTCATATTCCTCGGAAGCACCCAGCAGGTGTTCGACATCATCTACGGCCGGGCCGACCAATTCGCCTTCCTGTTCGCGGCCTCGGCCATCCCCTTCGCCATCGGGTTCCTCCTCGTGAGCCCGGCCATCGGCAGGTGGGGGGCCCACCGGGTCGGACTGGCGGTTCTCTCCGCAGCGCTGGCCTTGGCCGTCGCCCTGCTCGGGCTCACCCTGGCAGCCGACGGCGTGCCCGAGTTCTGGACGTGGTTCTCGTTCATGGTGGTCGGCAACACACTGCTCGCCCTCGTCACACCGGTCGCCATGTCCATGGCATTGGAACCAATGGGCGACCTAGCTGGGACCGCCGCGGGAATCCTCGGCCTAGGGGGCATCACGGCGGCCTCCTTGCTGGCTGCCTTCGTCGGCATCCACATCCATGACTCGACTACCCCGTGGGCCGTGGGCTACGTGGTCTACGGCGCCATCGGCCTCGTGCTGTTGGTGGCCGCCGGACGGACCCCAGAGCCGGCGGCATGCCAGCCGGCGGTAGCGACATAGGTTGCACGCCGTGGACCTCCTGGAGATCCCCGTTCCGAGGGCCAACCTTTGGCGCGGCGCCAACCTCGGAGGTACCGATGCGATCGCCATCGAGCTACCCAACAGCGACCTTGCCGACCTCGAGGCGGCAGCCATTGACCTCGCTGCCCAGGGGATAGACCCCGTTGATGCCCGCCCTGACGACCTGCCGCTCGGAACACTTGAACCGTTGGTAGCCGAACTGCGCCACGAGGTCCTCCACGGACGGGGCCTTGCCCTGTTGCGGGGGTTCCCGGTGGAGCGTCGATCGGTGGACGAGTTGGGCCTGATGTTCTGGGGCATCGGGTTGCGCCTCGGGAGGGCCGTCTCCCAGAGCGTCATGGGCGAACGCCTGGGTCATGTCGTGAACGTGACCGACGTGGATCCCCATGCCCGGGCCTACCGAAACCGCTCCGAGCTGGCCCCCCACAGTGACCCGGGCGACATGCTGTCCTTCCTCTGCATCCGCCCGGCACTGGACGGCGGAGTGAGCCGGTTCGTGAGCTCGCTGGCCGTGTTCGACGAGATCCGACGCTCCCGACCCGACCTGTTGGATCGGCTGGCCCGGGGTTACCGCTATCACCGCTTCGGCGAACAGGGCCCGGACGACGATCCCATTACCCCACACCGCGTGCCGGTGTTCAGCATGTGCGACGGGCTGGTGAGTGGCCGGTACGTGCCCGAATACGTGCAGATCGCCGCTGACGAGGACCCGTCGATCCAGTTGGACGACGCCGACCACGAAGCCCTCGACCTGCTGCACACCACCACCAACCAGGCCGACCTGGTACTGGATTTCACCATGGCGGCCGGCGAGGCCGTGGTGGCCAACAACTACACGGTCTTCCATGCCCGCACGGCGTTTACCGATTCGCCGGAGCACCGCCGCCACCTGCTGAGACTGTGGCTGGCCGCTGAACCACCCCGCCCGGTGGTGCCCGGGACCGAGCAGTACCCCGACGGGCCGGGTATCTCGCCGCAGCCGGGACAGACCCCGTCGTTCGCCAGCCGGTACGACGAGCCCAGCCAGCCAGGCCGACAGTGACCGACCTAACCGACACCGTTCGGGTGCCGTTCGCCGTTAAGGCGGTGATCTTCACGTTCTTCCTCAGCGCCTTCGCAACGGTCGGCCAGATCACCATCATCGGCAAGCAGGTCTATGACCTGACGGGCAGTGAACTCCACCTCGGCCTGCTGGGCTTGGCCGAGTTCCTGCCGGTGGCCGTACTGGCACCGTTCGCCGGTGCGGCAGCTGACCGGTTCGATCGTCGGATCGTGTTCGGCGTCGCCATCGCTGGCGAAGTAGTGGCGTCGCTGCTGCTGTTCCTCTACGCACGAACCGATCCGACCTCCGTCACGCCGATCTTCACCATCGTCCTGTTCTTCGGACTCTGTCGGACCTTCGCCTCACCGACCGGCCGGGCGCTGGCCATTGACCTGAGTCCACCGGAGGTGGTGGCCCGCGTGGTGGCCCTCAAGACCGTCGGCTATCAGGGAGGCCTGATCATCGGTCCGATCGCCTTCGGATTCGCCTTTGTTGCTGACGAATCACTGCCCTACCTGTTGTCGGCCATCGCCTTGATCGCCGTCGTTGGCATCGTCGTCTTCGTCCCGTCGTCGGGGGTGCGACGTCTGGCCAGCACCGGGTCCCGGCAGGCCATCCACGACGCCTTCGAGGGCCTGCGGTTCATCCGGCGCAGCCCCATCTTGTTCGGGGCGATGGGTCTGGACCTGTTCGCCGTGCTGTTCGGTGGGGCGGTCGCACTGCTCCCGGCGATCGCCGAGGAGCGCCTCGGGGTGGGTGCCGTGGGACTGGGTTGGCTGCGGGCCGGCGTGGGCATCGGGGCGGGCGTGGTGGCCGTGACCCTCTCGGTCCGACCGCTGCAGCACCGGCTTGGTCGGATTCTGCTGTTCGTGGTTGCCCTGTTCGGCCTGGGCACCATCGGGCTGGGCCTGACCCGCAGCTTCGCCCTGGCGTTCATCGCCATCGTGCTGCTATCGGCGGCCGACGCCGTGTCGATGTTCATCCGCTTGACGTTGGTGCCCCTCGCCACCCCGGAGGACATGCGGGGCCGGGTGCTGGCCGTTGAGAACGTGTTCATCGGGGCGTCAAACGAACTGGGTGCCGCCGAGTCGGGGTTGACCGCAGCGTTCATGGGCCTGGTCGGCGCCGTGGTGTTTGGCGGGGCGGCCACCCTGGTCGTGGTGGCCCTGTGGTGGCGCCTGTTCCCGGCGTTGCGCGACATGGACACCTTCGACGAGATTCGACCCGATCCGATACATGTACCCCAGTCACCTGAACCGAAAGCGAGCCCATCCCCGTGATCGAAACCGCCATCGAACGTTGGCACGCCGTCCTGCGCGGCGAGGCCGACCTGGATGATCTGCTGCATGAGGACTGCGTGTTCTGGTCGCCCGTCCTGTTCCGCGCACAGCAAGGTCGAGAGCTGACCAAGATGTACCTGCAGGCCGCAGCCCAAGTCTTCCCCGGCGACTCCCCCTCCGAGGAACCCGACCAGGAGTCCGGTGGCGACCCGACTGGTGGCGACTCCGCCTTCCGGTACACCCGCCGAGTCCTTGACGGGCATCTCGCCGTCTTGGAGTTCGAGACGAACATGGGTGGTATCGCCGTGAATGGCGTGGACATCATCACCTGTGACGACGACGGGATGATCACCGAGTTCAAGGTGATGCTCCGGCCCATAAAGGCCGTCGAGGCGGTCCGGGACCGTATGGCCGCCATGCTCGAGACCCTCGGCGGAGGCTGAACCGCCCGCGGTCGGCTACGACCGAGAGTCGTCCGTGACGTCCAACGGCCCTCGACGAAAACCCGCCCGGTCAGCCAATCCGGTCAACCAGCCCGTCCAGCCAGTCGCCGACGATCTGGTTGAAGGCATCTGGACGTTCCTGATTTGGGAGATGACCGGTGTCGGGCACCTCGGCGTAGACCGCCCCGGGAATCGCTTCAACGAGTCGACGCGAGTCCGAAGGTGGACAGACCTGATCGTGCTCGCCCACCACCACAAGCGTCGGGGCGTCGACCCGGCCCAGGTCGGACATGTGGTCGGTCTCCGCCAGAGAGGCTGCCGCGTGCCCGTAGCCGGGCATCCGACAGGCCGTGGCCATGATGGACACCACCCGGTCCACCACCTCGGCTGAAGTGGTGTCAGCCACCAGGAGGGGGGCCCGATTGCGCACGAACCCTTCAGGGTCGGCCGCGTACTGCTCAGCCCGGTCCCGCATCATCTCAGCCGTTTCCGGCGAGTGGCCTGATCCACGACTGGTGTCGGCCAGCACGAGGGCCCGCAGCCGTTCGGGGTGGCGCAGTGCGAACCGGGTGGCGATCACCCCGCCCCACGAGACGCCGAGCACCACCGCCCGGTCGATCTCAGCGTCGTCCAGCAACCTGGCCACCGCGTCGGCGAACCCGTCGATGCCGGGCGCCTCGGCGGATTCGGCGGATTCGCCATATCCAGGGGCGTCCGGAGCCAGCATCCGCCACCGGTCGGACAAAGCAGACATCTGATCGGCGAACGCATCACCCGACGAGCCGATGCCGTGGAGCAGAACCAGGGTGGGGGCCGACAGATCACCAGCCTCCACGACCGCCAACGGGCCTCGTCGGGTTCTCGTCATCTCGGGCATGACACCTACCTCATCATCGGCTGTCCGATCAGCGGTCGTCTCGTCATCGATCGGCTGACTGGGACATGATGCCCTGTATGAGCACCCCAAGACTGAAGGTCGGCATCCAACTCCACCCCCAGGCCACCACGGCCGATGCCCTACGCGACGCCTGGCGGCAAGCCGACGCCATGGGCGCCGACTCGATCTGGATCTGGGACCACTTCTACCCCCTGTACGGCGACCCGGATGCCGCGCACTTCGAGGGCTGGACCCTGCTGTCGGCCATGGCCGCCGACACGTCCAACGCCATGCTCGGCACCATGGTGACCGGCAACTCATACCGGAACCCCGAGCTGCTGGCCGACATGGCTCGCACGCTTGACCACCTGACGGGTGGCCGCATGTACCTGGCGGTGGGTGCCGGATGGTTCGAGCGGGACTACGACGAGTACGGCTATGAGTTCGGGACGGTGGGCAGTCGCCTCCGTCAGCTTGAGGCCGACCTGCCTCGTATGAAGAGTCGCCTCGGCAAGCTGAACCCTCCGCCCGTCGGGAAGCTTCCACTGATGATCGGCGGGTCGGGTCGCAAGGTCACGCTGCGCCTGGTGGCCGAGTATGCGGATGCCTGGAACTGCTTCGGCCCGCCGGAAAACGTGGCCGAATTGTCGGCCATCCTCGACGACTGGTGCGCCCAGGTCGGTCGGGATCCGGCCGAGATTGAGCACACGGTGTGTATCGCTCCCGATGACGTCAACGACGTGGGTCGGTACCTTGACGTGGGGGTCGACCACCTCGTGATCATGACCGGCGCCCCGTTCGACATGGGCCCCCTGGAGACCCTCATCGCCCAGCGCGACGCACTCGGCTGAACCAGATTCCGAGAGCCAACTCCCGACAACCACTCCCCAGAAACTGAGATGATAAGAACGACTATGAGCGACCGTGTCGATTCAGATAGTCATGGCGCTCAGTGGGCCCGCTTAACTACCGTCAGGTCATGACTCAGCAAACCACTGATTCCGGAGTCCTGAGCCCCGACGCCGAGTCGTTCCAACGTTTCCACACCGAGGTACTACCTGATCGAATTGCCGCTGGAACCGGCGCTCTGGCCCATGACTACCTGTCTGGCAAGGGGGCCTTGGCCGTCCGTACACCAGCTGGTTCTTGGACCTACGTCCCAGTCGACAGATCTGTCCAGTTGGTCGAGGGCGAGGACAACGCCGATGTGGTGGTGTCAATCGGTCTTGAGGCGTGGCTGGGCCTGGTCTCGGACCTCGACACTGCTCCAGGCCTGCTTTACACGGACCGAGCCACGGTGCCAGTCGGCGATCCCCTCCGGTTCATGGGTTGGGAACCGGGCCTCCGTGCCCTGTTCCATGGTCTCCCGATCTTCGATCCCGAAGCCTCCGACCTGCGCAACGCCGATGGTTCAGTACTCGACCCGACCCGGACCTTTCCATTTGCCCAACTGAAGGCCACCGCTGCTGACGCTGCGAATTTCCTTCGAACGGCCGGTTATCTGTGTGTCTCTGACGTCTTCAGCACCGACGAGGTTGACGTCATGCTGGACGACGCGGAGATCCTCGCCAACGAGGCTCGACCAGGTGACATGACCTCCTGGTGGGGTCGAGATGGAAACGGAACCGAGGTCTTGACCCGCGTTCTACGAGCAGCCAGCCGACCCAGCCTGAATGCTCTTATCGACGACCAGCGGGTACGACAAATCGTCGGGATCGCCGACGAGGACCTGGTCCCCAGCGTGGAGAATGACCCTGAATCAGTCGACAGGGTGACCGTGTTGTGGAAGCGACCAGGCATGACCGATGGTCTCGGGGATCTGCCGTGGCACCGGGACTGCGGTATGGGTGGACACGCCAACCGCTGCCCTTCGACGGTCTTGACCATCTGTCTCACTGATGGTTCTGCCGAAGCCGGAGAGCTCCGGTTCCTACCCGGGTCACACCGTGGAGCCTTTCCGTTCGTTGACGGCAAGGCGATCGAGGCCCCGGACGGCATCGGTCTCCCAATCGGCCCCGGTGACGTGACCCTCCACTACTCAGACCTGATGCACGCCTCGCTGCCGCCCACGTCCTCTACTGGTCCGCACCGGATCTCAGTGCTCATGGGGTTTGCCCCGAACGGTCCCAGTCACCACCTCGGTGGCCGCCACTACAACGACGCGCTGTTGACCAACCAAGACGGACAGGTCGAACACCTCGGTCAACGCCTCTTGGCGGAGCGGGCAGTATCACGCCAAAGCAAAGACGGTTGAGAAAGAAGATCGTTGGGAAACTCTGAGGAAACGTCGTGTTCGATCTAACTGGGCGCATTGCACTCGTGACAGGTGGAGGCCAGAACATCGGCGCCGGGATCGCCCAGATGTTGGCTACCGCAGGGGCCCGCGTACTGGTCAACGACCTACGGGCCGAACGGGCCGAGAAGATCGTCGCCGACATCGTCGAAAGCGGTGGCCAGGCCACTGCAGCGCCGTTTGACGTCACCGACCGGGATGCCGTGCTGGCCGCAGTTGCCGGCCTCGGACCGGTTGACGTGCTGGTCAACAACGCCGGCAATGGTGGTGCCGAGGCCATGCTCCCGAAGAAGTTCACCGACACCGATCCCGACGACTGGCGGGGACCGATGGAGGTCAACCTGGATGGCGTGCTGCACTGCTGCCACGCTGTACTGCCCGGCATGGTCGACGGGGGGCACGGTCGGATCATCACCATCTCGTCGGCCGCCGGAACCCACGGGGTGGGCATCGGTTTCGCGTCCTACTCGGTGGGCAAAGGCGGCTCGCTCAGCCTCATGCGGAGCTTGGCACTCGAGCACGGCCGCGACGGCATCACCGCTAACTCGGTGGCCCTTGGGGTCATGGACTCGGTTCGGCCCGAGACTGCTGCCGCGCTCACGAAGTCGATACCCGTCGGGCGCCTCGGGTCACCTGGCGACGTCGGTGCGACGTGCCTGTGGCTGGCGTCCGATGAGGCTGGCTGGGTGACCGGGCAGACCATCGGCCTCAATGGCGGCGCCTTCACCTCATAGACAACCGGGTGTAGGCGAATCACCCGTAAACAGTCGTCACTCCGTGTGGGTCCACTGAGGCTTGCGCTTCTCAATGAACGCCCGGGGCCATTCGGCTCCGTCGCCGGTGGCCGCGGCACGAGACATCACGTCGACAGCCAAATCGTACGCGTCGTCGGTGGTCATCTCGAGTTGGGCGTACAGGGTCTGCTTACCGAGCCCCTTCGCGTAGCGGCTGCCCCTGGTGGCATAGCGGAGGAACTCGAGGGTCGCCGACTCGAGGTCGTCGTGGGTCACGACCCGGTTCACCAGACCCCAGTCGAGTGCCGTGGCGGCTGGGATCTCGCCTCCCGTCAGGGCCAACTCGACCGCCCGCTTGCGACCGATCTGACGTGCCACGGCCACCATCGGCGTGTGGCAGAACAACCCGCCCTTGCCGCCCGGCGTGGAGAAGGAGGCGTCCTCGCTGGCCACGATGAGATCAGCACTGGCCGCCAACTGGGCGCCAGCCGCGGTGGCCACGCCCTGTACCTGGGCGACCACCACCTGCGGGACCTCAGCCATCGACCTCATCGCCACGGTGCATACGTCGAACAGTTGGCGTAGCTCCTCCTCTGTCATCTCGACCATCTCGGCCAGGTCGTGGCCTGCGGAAAAGACGGATCCGGTGGAGGCCAGCACGATTCCCGAGACATCGGACATCTCACCAGTCGCGTTAAAGACGTGGTGCAGTTCGGTCAGGACGCCCGTCGACAGACAGTTCCGTCGCTCCGGACGGTCCAGCGTGATGGTGACGAACCCACCGTCCCGCTCACATCGGAGGTGTTCGTAGTCCATCGGCTCGCCTTCCTCTTAGACCGTGGCTACCACGCGCAGCATGCTTGTTCACCAGCGGAGGCGGCCTAGAACGTCCAGGGAGGCGGTCAAGATCCGTTCGTCACTCCAGGATTCAACCTCTACTGCCGGTCGGCCGGCGTTGAACCCGACCAGGATCGGGTGGCCGGTCCACGGAATTGCGTTGTACCACTCGATGAACCGACCAGGTTCGGATGAGGCGTAGGCGATCAGGTCTACGTCGGGATTCCAGAACGGCTCCTCGAAGTGGAGCACCACCTTGTCCATGGTTCCCATACCGAGGGTTTGGATGGCTGTCGACTTAACCGTTGGGAGCGCGGGGTCAAACCGGATGGACCCGGCTTGGAGAACTCCCAGTGGGACCGTTATGACGACGGCCCCTCCGTGGAACTCGGTCTCCTCCGTGGCAACCCGGATTCCGTTCTCGGTCCGAATGACTTCAGAAACCGGATGGCCTAGGCGGATGTCGAGGCCGGTCGCCAGGTGCTCAATGATCGGCCGGTAGGAGGTAGCGGGAACGGCGTCACCGCCTCGTGACCACCCACCTTCGTGGACTCCGGAAAAGGCGAGGTCCTCGGGTCCCGCCGCGAACCAGTGGTCGATCTCTGAGGCCAGCACGTATTCCAAATACCTTCGGTCCTCGCCCTCAACCTGACGGCGTACCTCGTCCACGGCGACCGCCATCGATTTCGTGGACCGACTAGACGAAAGCATGTCTTCAACCAGGTCGTACAGGTGGTTCAGGTTGGACCAGTTCACCAGCCTGCCGTCAGCATCGAACAGCACTGCGTCTTCGTAGTTGGTGTGGACCAGGTCGATGCCAAGCGAGGCCGCTAGATCAGTCAGCGGGTTGTCTCGCAAGCCGTGTAACCATGAGCCGCCTAGGTCCACTGGGGCACCGCCCACGGTGTCCGACCAGACACGACCCCCGATGCGTTGGCGTGACTCGACCACTACCACCTCGCGTCCAGCGGCGGTCAAATCACGTGCTGCTCCCAATCCGGCGACGCCCGCACCGATCACCACGATGAGACCTGGCTTACTGGCTTCCTGGATTTCGATAGCCGCCCGCTGTCCTGAGGCGAGAGCACCGTGGACGGTTGCCGGGTGCTCGGTGTCGGTTGCCTCTCCGGCGAAGAACAGACGGTCGTCGATTGGTCGGGCGAGCATCCGACGGGTAGCTGACGACGCTCCCGGGCCCAGGTACGAATACGAACCTCGGGACCAGGGGTCCTGACCCCAGCGGGTGATCCGATGGTCGAATAACGCTGGGAGTTTTGAGGTTGTGGTGAGAGGTGAAGTCGTGGTGCGGTCACCGCGTCCACAGCCCAGCGTGGTTGCCAGAGCCAACGACGACAGTCCGGCTAGCACCTCGCGACGACTACGTAGCAGCGAGTAGGGGACGTGGGTGTTCGACATCTCGGTGGGCCTCCGTGCTCAGGTCCCAGGCTCGCTGCCGGCGGCCAGTCGTTCGATCGTGACGGTGACCGAGATAATCGACACTGCTGTCTGGTTGTGAGAGTGCTTCGCGCATTGCGACCTCAATCCCGAATCGACTCTCTGAGCTGGTCGACTTTCGGTCGAACAACCATCGTGTAGGTGTCAGCAATCGCTGTCTCGCGATGGTCATGTTGAGCTTTTAGACGGGTTGGATCAGCAACGACGGCCTTGAACGCTGCCTTGCTTGGGAATTGGTTGAAGCGCACCTGATGCCACTCGCGCCCGTCACCGATGATTGTTCCTTCAACTGTGAACCAACCAGAGACTCTCACGCCGTGCTCTGAGGCAACTCCTGCTGCGACCGACTGATAGGCCTCCATATATGCGGGGGTCTGGACCCCGGATTCCATGTCTTCGAACCGGAGCACGTGCAGCACAACTAACGGTCCATCACCTTTGGTCGAGGGGTGCGGGACATCGGACCAGTTCTCGAATTCCATGTCGGATGCTCTCGGGATGGTCAAGGGTTGGCATCCCATGACGATGCTCTTGTCCATCCCAGCGTCCTTGTGTTTGTGCGACTCCTGGAACTCAGAGCGTGACTGCATCTCAATAAAGGACCTGCGGGTTGGGTATTTCACAACAGCGATGCGATCCCAGACGGTGTTGTCGCCGAGGAGTTGCTGGTCGACGTCTCCTAAGAAGACGATCTCGGCTCCGACCGCCGTTAGCGAGTCGATTGGCGAGTAGAGGTCATCTGCCTCTTGACCAGAGATGGTCGTCTTTCGGCCGTCTACGTAGTCGGCCACTTCACGGTATTTCATCAGGTTGACCATCCATACCGGGCCATCGTCAGATGGTGAGGTAGTGGCCAACCGGATGCCGTATTCCCGGTCGACGAGACCGTAGCGAGGTCCATCGCTGCTCATCTGGCGCTTCCTTCAGTTAGGAGTCGTGGTCATCTTGGATGGGGCTACAGATCCTGGGCAGCGAGGAGTTCCATCATTTCCCTTGCAACCATTGGGCCGGCATTCTGGTTCTGACCGGTGACGAGGTTGCCGTCGACCACCCAGTGGTTGGCGAACGGGTCACGGAACCTGGTGATGCTCTCGAAGACCGCACCGGCTCTACGTAATTCTCTCTCTGGGTGGTGCGGGGTGGATTGGATGCCGAGTTCTCTCACCTGCTTGTCGGTGACTGCGGAAATCCGACGGCCCTTGACCAGCGGTTCCCCGGCGACATCCTTTGCGTTGAGGAGTCCGAGCGGGCCGTGGCATACGCCGCCGATGATCTTCCCTTGCGCGTTGGCCTCGGTGATCTTGGCTGCTAGGCCGTCTGAGAATCCGAAGTCGAACGCTGCGCCCCAACCGCCGGAGAGGAACACCACGTCGTACTCGGCCATGTCCAACCGCCCGATCGCCAGCGAGTTGGTGACCTGGTTCCGGAAGTCGTCGTCGGCGAGGAAACGGTCGTCGTCACCGCTTCGGAAGACCGGCTTTAGCGACTGTGGGTCGACTGGGATCACACCTCCTAGGGGGCTTGCCACGTCGACCTTCATGCCCGCGTCGAGGAACGCGTAGTAGGGAACGGTCATCTCGCTGGCGAAGACGCCGGTGGGCTTGCCAATGTCCATTACTGCAGTGTTCGTTGCGACCATCAGGGCACGCTTTCCAGCGAGTCTGAACTCGACTGCGTTTAGATCTTCGGGGTGCATGCCAATCTTCTGCACAAGCTTTCGAAGCATTCTCGCTGGTGGGGGTGGGCGCTTCTTCACCGGTCCCCCGGTTGGCTGACGTGATGCATAGGGCCACGGGTTGTTTCGCTCGGGCACGGCTCGGAAGCGCTCCTCTTTGAGGAGGGCGCGGATATGGATGAACACGTCCCGGGCCGAATCGTCGTTCCATCGGTTGACGGCTTCGGTCGGGTCGGCGTCGAGGTCGTAGAGCTCCCACTGGTCTGGGAGTGGGATGGTCCGGGTCGTCTCGCCAGCCAGGCCGCTTGAGGCGAGGTGGCGGACTCCCGGATCGGTCCACGTAGCCGGGTCGTCAAAGGTGCGAACCACTTTCCACAGGTGGCCTTCACCACGATTGATCGAGTCGTCAACCCGTGCAACGAGCCCTTCGAAGTTTGAACCCACATGTTCCGGAACTCGGATTCGCAGCATCCCAGGCGGTTTAGCGGCACGACCGGTAGCGCGGGCCACGCCGGAAGCGCCGGAATCACCCTCGAGCATGTTGTCGCGGGTCATCAGGTAGACGGTGCGATTGGGATTTGGAGTTGCGGCGCCATCAACGACCGGCATGAGGTTCGTACCGGGCAGCGGATGGACCTCGGTGAATGATTCCTGGAGCACGCTGGTCGTCATCGCTTCGTCGATACCTGCCGCTGACAACAGGGTGGGCACGATGTCGATGTGGGAGGTCGGGGCGTCGTGGATCGATGTCCCGGTGGTGGCGTTGGTACCGATCCGGGCAATTGAAAATGGGACGCGGGTAGCTTCGTCGTAGAGGTTGAACCATTTCTGGTGAAGGCCGCCATGGGCGCCCAGCAACTCGCCGTGGTCAGAAGTACGCACGATCACCGCGTGTTCAGATCCTCCATCAGTTACGGCTCGACGCACCCGATCAATTGGGCCATCTACCTCTGCGTGTAGCCGGTAGTAGAGGTCGCGGTATTTCTGGGCGTTCTTGTCGTAGGCCCGCGCAATAGTTGCTGCCGGCCCGTATCCCGTCGGATAGGTCGCCCGATACGCGACCTGGGCTGCTGGCTTGGTGGACAGGTCTTCGTCGTCCGTGGGCGATGCGGGTATCGAGGGTGGATCTAGTTCTGGTTGGTTCTTGATCGGGATTCCGCGTCGAACCCAGGCTGGGAACAACACGATGTCGTGGGGGTTGACGAAACTCGCGACGAGCAGGAAGGGACGCAAGGCATTTGCGTCTCCTTCCTCTCGCCGGCGGTAACGGTCCTGCAGCCAGGCGACTACTCGGTCTGCGATGAGCGGATCACGCCGGAAGCCGCTGTTGGCCAGTGCGCCGCCATGGGGTTCGGGACCTACCCAACCGGAAAAGCCGAAGGGCTTGAGCGGATCGGCTGCACGGTATGCATCGACGGCTTCCTGATCGACCTCCCCGGCGGCGTTGTTGGTTGCAAGAACCTGGCCGGTGTTCTCGTCGATCAGGTCGGCGTGGGAGATGTGCCACTTGCCGTCGTAATGGGTGTCGTAGCCGCCGGCCCTGAACCAGTGACCGAGCGTGGGGACCTCGCCGGCACGGAGCCAACGCAGGCGCGAGTCGTCAGCCATCTTTCCCAGGCCGTCGGTCTGGGTCACACCATGAACGTCGGGGTAGTGCCCGGTGAAGATCGTCGGCCTACTGGGAACGCAGGCCAGCGAGCCCGTGTAGTGGCGCCCAAAGTTGAGTGCGTGTTCGTCGAACCAGGCCCGACCGGTCAGCGTTTCTGCACGCCACCGGGCGATGTCTGAGTTTTCGTACGGTGGGGCGGCGCGTTCCTCGTCGGTCATGATGACGATGACGTCGGGTCGAACGGTCATGGCCGCTGCCCTCTCCGACCCAAATGGGCTACGAGCCCTGAGAGCATCTCGTCGGATGCTGCCCCGAGCCTGCGTCCGACAATGCGTGCGATCAACTTCTGTGGGGGTCGCGGGCCTGCATCGATGTCGGTGGTCAGCCTCACCTTCGTTCCGTCTTCGGTTGGTTCGAGCCGCCAGGTGTTGGTAGCCGAGCGGATCACTGGTGGGAGCCCTTTGAGGGAGTACGACAAGGTGTGTGGTTCCTCCCACTCGACGACCGTCTCTATGAGAGCTGATCGACCAACCTGCACACGACGAGTTGTACCGACATCGGATGCTCCCTCGGTGAGGAAGCATGAGTGTTCGACGTTGGGCGCCCACGAACTTATGGCCTCGAACTCGGACAGCACCTTCCAGACCTCGGTCGGTGCGGCATCGACGAGACGGGACCGCTCGATAGTGGTCATGAGGCCATGAAGTCGACGAGCAGTGCAGCCAGCAGCGGTCCCTGGTCTTCTTGGAGGAAGTGACCTGCGCCCTCGATTGTCGTGTGCGGTTGGCCTTGGGCTCCAGGAACTCTGGCCAGGAAGGGAGTTTCGCCGCCCTTGGTCACCGGATCGAGGTCACTGAACGCAACCAGGAACGGCCTTTCGAACTGTTCGAGCACCTTCCACGCCGCCTTGTTGGCGGATGCTTCCGGGTCGTCGGAGTTGGTGGGCACAAGAGACGGAAAGATCCGGGCTCCGGCCTTGTAGGAATCGTCGGGGAAAGGGGCGTCGTAGGCAGCGATGACTTCATCTGACAGGTCGCTGGTGCATGCGCCGTTGACGAGTTTCCCAATGGGGAACACCGGTGATTCCTGGGAGAACTTCTGCCAGGCCATGAAGGCTTCCGACCCGCCTTCACCGGTTGGTAGGCCCGTGTTGCCAATGGCCACGCGTTCGTATCGGTCGGGTTGGTCGGCCACCAGCCGTAGGCCAATGAGGCCGCCCCAGTCCTGGCCGAAGAAGGTGATGTCCTGCAGATCGAGATGGTCGAAGATGAGCGACGAGGCCCAGACGACGTGACGGGCGTAGCTGTAGTCGGTCATCTCCGTCGGCTTGTCACTACGGCCGAAGCCGACGAGGTCGGGAGCGATTACCCGGTAACCGGCGGAGACCAGCGGTGGGATCATGTCGCGATAGAGGTAGCTCCACGATGGCTCTCCGTGCATCAGCAACACGACGGGACCGTTGGACAGGCCTTCGTCTAGGTAGTGGACCCTCAACGTTCCACCGTCGCCATCAGGTATTTCGGCGTAGTGCGGTTCAAACGGGTAACCGGGTAGATCGGTAAATCGGTGATCGGGCGTTCGAACAGTGTCCATGTCTCTGTTTCCTTCGGGTCTGGTCGATTCAGCTCGGGTGGACTTCGACCCTGTGCAGGTCATCGCCCAACTCGATGGTGCCGGTGAAGTGGGTGGCGGCGAGTTTGCGCCAGTCCTCGCCACCGCCGGATGGGAATGTTGGTACGTAGTGCGTGAGCACCAGGGTCTCCATGTCGGCTCGCGCCGCTGTTCTCGCAGCCTCTTCGGGAGAGGAGTGGTAGTCGAGCGTGTCTTGCAGTCTCTGCATCGGGACGTTCTCGATGACGTCCTTGCGGATGACCGTGTGGACCAGAGCCTGCGCACCGATGCACAGCCTGTCGAGGCCTTCGCATGGCACGGTGTCGCCGGCGACGACAACCGAAGCGCCGTCATAGTCGAAGCGGAATCCGATGCTGGGTTCGACCGGCTTGTGGTCTGTGGGCGCGCAGGAGACTCCTACCTGTCCGCCCAGGTCGATCTTGCCTTCGGTCACTTCGATGACCTCGACAGGGGGCCGATAGTCGAGGTCGTCGTGGTGGGCGATGCGGTAGCCAATGTCGGGTTCCAGCGAGGCGAGGATGTGGTCTACAACCGTTCGGGTCCCGATTGGACCGACGATGGTGAGCGGAGATGGTTCGAAGGTCATGACCCATCTGGTGGTGATCACGTCGTTCAGGTCGGTGATGTGGTCACTGTGTAGATGGGTCAGTAGTACAGCACTGAGTTGACCTGCGCTGCTGGCTGCGCCCCCCAGGCGCATGAGCACGCCTCGGCCGGCGTCGACGAGGAACTGTTCGGTACCACACGTGATGAGCGTGGCTGGTCCGGCCCGGTCCGGATCGGGCATGGGGCTGCCGGTCCCGAGGAGTGTGATGGCAAGCATGCGGTTGATTCCTTCTCTGGCTGAACGGTGGGGCTCAACGATGGGCCGGAGCCATGTAGAACCAGAACGGAAACTCAGTGAATCTCCTCGGTTCGGTGGAAGCGCTCGACGTAGCGCCACTCGTCGTCTGGGTGGAGGTCATTGCCGGGCCATCTCTGCCCTGGCAAGAGCATTTTCGGCTTCCACCGATGCCCGTGACAGCAGCTGGATCTCGACCTCGTGGAGTGTCCCGGAGAACGGAAAGGGTGCTTGGTAGCGATCGGACACTGCTGAGCCGTGGTCGTAGCCGATGCTCGGCCCGACGGAGGAGATCATCCGCATGTAGAAGGGCAGGTCGGCCCGGCCTGCTTCGTTGCCGTCGACGGCAAGTATCACGATTCCGGATTGGCCACCAGTTCGTCGGAATCGTGCTGTCAGAACCGAGTCGCCGACGGGTAGGTCGACGTCAGATTCCAACAGGGTGTGTTTGTCGAACGCGTTGTAGTCGACGATCAGGCGTTCGTTTTGCACGAAGACCGAGATTCCGGAGTTCTCGGTGCCGGTTGCCCACAGGACGCCGTCTTCTCCACTAGCTCTCGTGACCTGGGCAGTCAGGTCGAAGCTCCGTCCGCCCGTTGCTGCGCTCGCGCCACCTGGGATCGGCGACATTGGTGGCCGATACACGTAGCGCCTGTCGGGTGGGTGGGGTGAGTGATCCCGGAACCGGGCGCCAAAGAGACCGCCCATGCCACGATCATCGAGTGGGAGGACTCCGTGGCGTTCGGCTTCGGACCACCACAACGCAACGAGTTCTGCCAACTTGTTTGGATCCGAGCCGGAGAGGTCGTTGCACTCCGATGCATCGACGCTGAGGTTGTAGAGCTCCCAAGGTTCTGTTTCGTAGTCCGCTCCCTCCTGGTGTTTGCAGACGGCCTTCCACTGGCCTGCCACCAGGGCCCGGCTGCCGGCCATCTCGAAGTACTGAAGGGTGTTGGGTGCCGGCGCCCCTGCATCACTGAAGACCCCGGCAAACGAGTGGCCTGTGACGGGCAACTGGCTCCGGCCTCTGAACACGTCTGGGGGAGTGATCTGGAGGAGGTCGTAGATGGTGGGCACGATGTCAGCAACGTTGGTGAACTGCCCGCGCATCGTCCCCCGTTGACCTTCTTCGATACCGGCTGGCCAGGACACGATCATCGGGACGTGGACGCCGCCCTCGTGGGTGTTCTGCTTGTACCACTTGAACGGGCTGTTGCCGCACTGGGCCCATCCCCACGGATAGTTGGTGTGGCTATGTGGTCCACCGATCTCGTCGATCCTTTCGACGGCCTCGTCTGGTGTTTCGAGGATCCCGTTGAAGAACTTCATCTCGTGCATGACGCCGAAGGGACCACCTTCCTGGGAGGCGCCGTTGTCGGCTAGGACGATGAGGAGCGTGTTGTCCAGTTCTCCAATAGCGCGGAGACCGGCGACGAGGCGACCGATCTGGTCGTCGGTGTGGTCGAGAAAGGCGGCGAAGGCTTCCTGTAGCCGAACAGCCAGGCGTTGCTGGTTGACGGGCAGCGTGTCCCACGGTTCCACGCCAGGATTCAGGGGCGCCAACTCCGTTCCCTCAGGGATGACCCCTATGTCGATTTGACGCTGGAACCATCGCTGTCGAACAACGTCCCAACCCTCGTCGAACGAGCCCCGGTACTTCGCCAGGTACTCGGGTGGAGCCTGGTGGGGAGCGTGGGTGGCACCGAACGGCAGGTATGCGAAGAATGGGCGATCGGGTCGCACTCCCTTGCTGTCAGACACCATTCGCAGCAACTGGTCGACCAGGTCCTCACTGAGGTGATAGCCGTCCTCAGCCTTGCCCGGTGGCTCGATCGGGTGGTTGTCACAGACCAGTTGGGGATGGAACTGATCGGTTTCACCCTCGAGAAATCCGTAGAACCGGTCAAATCCGCGCCCCAGCGGCCACTGCTCGAACGGCCCGGCTGCCGAACACTGTTCCATGGGGGCTAGGTGCCACTTCCCGGTGCAGAAGGTCGCGTAACCCTCAGCCTGGAGTACCTCGGCGACCGTGGCAGCGTGGTTCGAGATGTGGCCCAACTGGTGGGGAAATCCGGTCTGGAAGTTGGACACTGCGCGCATACCGACCGCATGCTGCGACCGGCCGGTAAGCAGCGAGGCCCGGGTCGGCGAACAGAGCGGAGTTACGTGGAAGTTCGTGAACTGAAGACCGTTAGCCGCCAACTCGTCAATGTGTGGAGTATCGATTTCTGACCCGTAGCAACCGAGTTGGGCGAACCCTGTGTCGTCCAGCAGGACAACGACCACGTTGGGTGAGTCATCTGCAGGGTGTACCGGTTCCTCGAACCAGGGTTCTGATTCGGCAAACGTTCGACCGATGTGGCCATGGAAGGTTCCTGTTGGCAGATCCGGCTTTGACACAGTGTCCTCCCTCAAGATGCAATCTATCTTATGAGAGTCTAACTATCAATATCTGATTGGAGTGCTAGACTCAGAGTCTGCAAGGAGGAGACGGGGCGAAAATGGCACCGCAATCGCTGATGACCCAGACCGCTTTAAGCAACGAGACCATCGACGGCCGCCGGGCCCGCCGGGAACGCGGCCGCCTTGCCGTGTCCGACGCAGTGATCAACCTTGTGGGCGAAGGGAATACGGACCCGACATCCGAACAGGTAGCGGAGCGAGCAGGAGTCTCGGTTGCCTCCCTGTTCCGCTATTTCGAAACACTCGAAGAGCTCAGGCAGGAGACGCTTCGTCGATACTTCAAGCGCTACGACCACCTTTTGCAGCTACCGGACATCGCCGAAAGCACTCTCGAACATCGCACTCAGGTTCTAGTTAACCGCCGGGCAAAGTTGTATGAAACGACTGGACCGATGTGCCGCCAGGCCCGGAGAAAAGCTCCAGAGTTTCCAGATGTTGACGAAGGGTTGCGTTCCGTCCGGTCGATGCAGGCAGATCAGATTCGCCAATGCTTCGCCCACGAACTGGAGGCCTTGAATCCCTCTGCCCGCGACGACCTCGTAGCAACCATCAGCACCTTGACCTCTTTTGAGTCTTGGGACCAGATCGTGCACGACCACAACCGCACACCTCAACAGGTCCGGCGGACATGGACGACCGCCCTGCACCGACTCCTTCAACCACTCGGATCTTCCAACACCGGAAGCGCAACCGAGATGGTGCATCAGTGAAGGGCGGTGAACGGTGAAGGCGAAGAATCTGATCGGAGTCATCCCGAGACTCCTCATTGCCCCACTCCTAATCCGCCGGCGTCCAGACGAACCTCCAGCAGGGCGTGAGCACTTCGAACCGACACCCCTTTCGGCGTCCCCGGCTGAAACGACCATCAAGGCGGTGGACATTCCTGTCGCGCATACTCCTTCTGGTGGGTACCGGGACTTCCCACAACCGGTTCTCGCAGGGTGCGACGAGCCGATCGCACCAGGAGCGCCCGATCTTCGAGGCGTCTGGCAGGCCTACAGAGGTCCGCTAAAGGGACACATCGAACGCGTCGAACAGGCTGGAAACCGGGTCGTCATCACCGCTGGCGGAATCATCCATGACATGTACGCGGACGGCACCCTCGAAGGTGGGGTCAACGACGTACACGCGAACAAAACCAGCCGGATCTCCGTTGCGGCCCGATTCGAAGACGGCCGCCTGAACCTGTACCCCGGAAACCGCAGAGTCGCGCTCGTCACGCGCTACCGAAATGGAGACGAAATGGTGTGGCGCTACGGGCCTTGGAAGAATCGACTACGGCGCCTCGCGCCCATCGAAGAGACCGACCAGTGCTGACAACTGCACCCCTTGGAGGAACCCGAGGACGTCTGACGGCCCGACCGAAGCCATTGGGGAAAGACGTTGAATAGATCGTTGAGAACTCCACTGTGCGAAAGGTTGGGGATCGACTTCCCGATCTTCTCGGCCGGCATGGGACCGATCGCCGGACCCGAACTCGTGGCAGCGGTATCCAACGCAGGTGGGCTCGGAGTGCTTGGTTGTACCTCGATGTCCCCGGAACAGGTACGGACCGTCATCCACCGCACCCGAGAACTGACCGATCGACCGTTCGGTGTCGACCTCATCCTGCCGGCCCGACTCGACCAGGGCGGAACGAAGATCTCAGATGTTGCCGAACGGATTCCCATTGAACACCGCGAGACGGCGGCACGTATTGCCACCGAACTGGGTGTCGAGCAACCAGGTGGAAGTGACAATCGTGGAACCGGCAGAAACGCGTTGGGGACCGATGCCGAGGCCCAAGTCCAGGTCATCTTGGAGGAAGGCGTCCCGGTATTCGTTGGTGCCCTCGGCTCACCTGGTTTTGTGGTGGACCGCTTCCATGAAGCCGGTGCAGTGGTGATGTCGGTGGTCGGCAACACGAAACAGGCTGTCAGCGTCGTAAAGGACGGTGCCGACGTCGTCATCGCACAAGGCACGGAAGGTGGTGGCCATACCGGACACGTCGGCACTCTCGCCCTTCTTCCCCAGGTGCTCGATGCTGTCGAAGTTCCCGTCGTTGCCGCTGGCGGGATCGGTGATGGTCGCGGCCTGGCGGCTGCCCTTGTCATGGGTTGTGAAGCCGTGTGGGTAGGAACTCGCTTCCTAGCTACCGAAGAGGCAGGCATCGCTGGTTGGCAGAAGGACGGCCTGGTGGACGCCGCCGACCAGTCACCAGTGATCAGTCGCGCCTACACGGGCAAGCGATTCCGTCTTCTCCCGAACCAGTGGACCAAAGCCTGGGAGGCTGCCGACCTTGACCCACTTCCCATGCCGTTGCAACCGGTCCTCACCGAGTTGACCCTCGGCCCTTGGGCAACTGACCGCGGCGGCAAGGAAGGAATCTCTATGAACGGTGCCGGCAACATCGTTGGCCTCGTCAAGGACGTGGTGCCAGCAGCTGAGGTCGTACGCCAGATGATCGCCGATGCCACCGCCCGCCTTGATGGATTCAGGCCACCCGCCGCCTGAACACCCACCTGTACCCTGACGCCCGGTGGTCGACCGGGTTTCGCGCCGGGTTTCGAACCGCCGTCGGGTCGCTAGCTCATCGGGTAGAGCAGGGGACTTTTAATCCCAAGGTGCCGGGTTCGAGCCCCGGGCGACCCACTACTCAGCCCCCGTCATGAGGGCTGCTCATCAACGTGCACGGGTTGACGTTCCGGAGGGCCAGCACCCGTTCGACGGCCTCGTCCAACCAGCGTTCGTCCAGCGAACCGTCGTCGAGGGCAGCCATCAGACCCCACGCGGCGGGCACCACGTTGGCCAGGCCACCGATCATCAGTAGGTCTGCGCCGGCGATGAGGGCGAGGCGGGCCGCGGTGGCCACGTCGACCAGGTCGGCGACAGCTCCCATGGCCAGATCGTCAGTAACCACCACCCCATCGAAGGCCAGATCGCCCCGCAGCACGCCGGTGATAGCGGACGGCGAGAGGGTGGCCGGCACCCCGTCAGTCAGGCCGGGCACCACCAGATGGCCGACCATGACCGCCGCACCGTCTGGAACCAGGGCAAACGGGAGGAGGTCAACCTCCCACAGGTCCTCGAGCGCCGGCGTGGTGGTCAACTCGTCGTGGCTGTCGGCGTTGGCCCGACCATGGCCCGGGAAGTGCTTAACCACCGGCACGAGGCCGCCGGCTAGCACCCCTTCGGCGAAGGCAATGCCGTGGGTGGATACCACCTCGGGGTCGTCAGAGAACGACCGGTCGCCGATGCCCGGTGCGGCGCCCACGTCGAGCACCGGGGCGAGGTTCACCGTGACTCCCAAGGCACCCAGTGCCTCTGCCCGGTCCCTTGCCAACGCACGCACCTCGTCAACGGGGAGAGCCCCCATGGCGGCAGCCGAGGGCATCGACCCGAGCACGGACTCGAACCGCTGAACCCGGCCACCTTCCTCGTCGACGGCCACCACTACCGGCCCGGTGGCCGATGCAGCCTGTACAGCGGCCACCGCAGCCGAGAAGCCGTCTCCCACCGGACCTGCCATCACCACTCCGGCCACCAGACCTCGCCGAGCGAGATCGACCACCACCGGGAGTTCAGCCTGGGAGGCGATGGGCAGGAGCACCTGACCGATCCGGAGCCCGACGGGCAGACCGCCCACGCACTCGGCTGCGGTGGGGCCCGCCGGAAGGGTCGTCGACGTGGTCGTCGTGATGGTCGACGGCGGCGTGGTCGGAGGGGAAACGACGGTGGTCGTGGGGATGGTGACCGACACGGCCACTGTGGTTATCGCGGACGCCGAGGTGGTCGAGGGCGGAGCCACCTCCGACGAGGTGGTCAAAGGCGGAGCCACCTCCGACGAGGTGCCACAGCCTCCCGCTATCAACGCCAACATCAGGGCCAGCGACACCAGCGGCATCCTCGGCAGGCAATCAACTCCCAAGCCGTGTCGCATCCGGCCAGTGGACCATAGATCCGACCCGGCCGGGCCGCGGGTGTGGGCTGACGGGTCCGGCCGTCCAATGGCCGGCCTCCCGCCTAGCGTGGGGTCATGCGGACACTGGTGGTGATGCTGCTCGCTGGAATCACCGTCATGGCTGTCCTCTTCTTCGGCCTCGGCGGAAGCCCGACCGACGAGATCGTGATCCTGCCGGTTGCCTCGACCACGCTGGCCCCGGCGACAACCCCAACAACTGACGCCGCCAACACGTCCGACAGCGACACGCTGGTCGCGGTTACCACCACCGTCGGAATGGTCGAGGCGACCCTGCCCCCCGAGCCGCTGGGCACGCTGGCTCCGGTCGAGGGTCTGGGCGTGCCCACTCTGAACGCCGCCTCGTCGGTGAGCACCGTGGGCATCGACCGGGTCATGTTCGGCATGACGCTCCACGACGCTCAGGTGGCGGCCGGTAGCCAGTTCACCCCCATCACCCCGGTGGGCCACTGCTTTCTCGTCGTTCCAGAAGCCGGCCAGGCCGGACTCACGTTCTGGGTGGTGGCCGGCACCGTCGAGCGGGTCGACGTCGACACCCGCACCATCACCACCCGCTCAGGCGCCGGCATCGGCGACACCGAGGAACGCATCCGGGAACTGTTCGGCGAACGCATCCACACCACCGCCCTCCCCGACGGCTCGGGGAACCTGCTGGCCTACGTCCCAAAGGACGTGGCCGACGCCACCTACCGGGTGATGTTCTTGTCCAACGGCCTCCAGATCACGCGGGTCTGGGCCGGCCGTCTCCCGTGGGCCGAAGAACTCGGCGGCTGCCCCGGCTGAGCCCCCCTTCCGCTGCCGGTCAGTACCCCTCGGGTAGGTCATGGATGTACTCGCCACAACTCACGAACACCGCGCCGTACCCGAGTCGTTCCCCTACCCCGGAGTCCAGGTCAAGGCCGCGGACCCATTCGATGGCCCCTGCGCTGATGGTTCCGTCATGGACGAAGACCTCGAGCGGCCCATCCAATGACGCTTCGTAGCGCACTGAACCGCCGATGGTGAGGCCCACGTACGGCTGGCCGAGGAACCCTTGGATTAGGGCCTCCACCGGTTGGCCGCCATCCGGGTGTCGACCCACCCCGATGGCCGCCACGTCACCAGCCCCCGGCGAGTAACAGGAGAACTCGAGATCCAGCGTCAGGTCACCGATCTGGATCCAACCATTGGTCGCTACCTCGGGCACCGTTGTCGTGGTCGACGCCGACGACGTGGTGGGCCCCGGGGGACCTTCATCCAGACCATCACCGCCACACGCGGCACAAGCCAGAAACACGACCAACACCATCGACGAAACCCGCCTCATCGCGCCTCCCGCCGACGTGGGGTCAACAACTCGACCATCCGGTCGCCATGGCACCGGACCTCCACACCCGCGGGCACGTCGCCCACCAGCACCACGCCCTCGTCGTCGTCCACCACCAGAGCGACTTCGGCCCATCGCTGAGAAACCAGTCGATGGAACGCCACCACGTCGACAGACGCCCAACGCGCGTCCACCCCTTGAAATGCCTCGGCTAGATCGCCCGGCAGTACCAGATCCATCGAACCGAGGTCGGGTCGACTCCCCGGAGCCGACCACCGGCCGACCTCCTCCCACGAACCCGGTCGATCTGGAGCAGCGAGACGAAGACCGGCAGCCCGCAAGCGCCGGACCAGGTCCCGCCCACGGACCGCCTCGGCGCCCAAGGCAAGGGCCCGCTCACGTACGTCGGTGGGGACGTCGTAGTGGTCGCCTTGGAAGGCCATACGCCGCAGGCCCAGACGACGGGCGAACGCGTGTAGCTCGGCGACGCTCTCGTCGCTCACCAGGTGCGCCCATCGGGCGCCCCGCCAGGGCCACACGGCCTCATCGACCAGCACGGTCACACCGACGATGTTGCCCGACCGGCGGCCCTCGCCGCCACCTTCGCCGCCGACCAGACCGACACCGCTGCCGCGCCGATGAGGTGGGAGACTCGCCCCATGGCGCGCAGTTCCCAGCGGGACGATCTCGAGGCAGTGACCCTTCGCCTTCCCGCGTCCCGACCGGTCGGTGATCTACCGCGGGTCGGGTTGGCCTCCCTGTTGCGGATCCACCGGATCGAACCGTCCGAGATCGGCGACCTGGCCTCGTCGCTCCAGAAACTGGCCGCCGAGATGACCGACGCGGGCTCCGACGTGGTCATCGACTACCGGGTGTCAGCCACCGAGGTGGCCGTCGATCTGACTGGCGACGGCCGCACTCTTAGAATCAGCGCGCCGCGTTCCTAGATTCTCGACGCACCACGGCCCACGTGGCCTCACCTACGGTCGAGGTGACGGCCCGCCACGACGATCCGGTGGCCGATTCGAGCGACGCCACCACGGCCTCACATGACAGGTGGATCGGCGTCTCCGGTCCCCGGCTATTCACCCAGACCACAAAACCGTCGTCAGCTAGGCACCGGTCGACCTCAGCGGCGAACAGGAACATGTTCTGCAAGATCAGGACGTCGATCATGCTGTCGGCCAAAGGCAGGGACGAACCATCGGCGCACACCAGCGGCGGCGCTCCGTCCACCGCGTGGCTGAGCATCCCCCACGAAAGGTCGGCCGCCACGTAGCAATCGAACCGGTCCCGCAGGTCACGTGCTGATATGCACGTCCCGGCACCCAGCTCGAGCACCGTCCGCCCGGCCACCGCTCCCCGGTCCAGGGCATCCAGCACCGGCGCGTTGCGACGCGGATGGTCACGGGTCGCCGTCCAGTCCGGGGCCAGTGAGTCAAACAATGTCCGGACCTCACCGACCAGCGAGCTGTCCCATGTGTCCGCTCCAGCACCGGCCCCGGCCACCAGCTCGGTGACCTCGCGCATCCGGTGGTTGACCACCGTTCCCCGGGTGCCCTCGTCGACCCCGTCAAGGCCAGGCAACTTTTCGATCATGCCCACGTACCGGACCGTCGGATTCAGCGGCCGGTCGACCCGAAGCCGCCCTCGCCCCGTTCAGACGGAGGGAGCTCGTCGACCTCGGCGAATCGGCATTCCTCGACCCGTTGGATCACCAGCTGGGCGATGCGTTCGCCGCGAACCACCTCGAAGGGATCGGTGGGATCGGTGTTGACGAGCAGGACCTTCAGCTCCCCCCGGTAGCCCGAGTCGATGAGGCCCGGCGTGTTCAGACAGGTCACGCCGTGTTTCAGCGCCAGACCGCTGCGGGGCTGGACGAACCCGGCGTACCCCAAAGGGATGGCAATGGCCGCGCCGGTGGACACCAGGGCGCGGCCCCCGCCGGGCGCCAACGTGACGTCCTCGGCGGCCACCAGATCCGCTCCGGCGTCGCCCTCGCGGGCATAGGTCGGAAGGGGCAGGTCATCGACCAGTCGGAGCAGGGGGATCTCGAGCACGGCGGCGACCCTAGCCCCCGACCCCCTCCCACTCACCGGCTGGTCCCGGGCTGGCACCAGACTGAGGCAAGGCACGACGCCCTAGGATCGGCGCCGTGCTGGCATGGATGGACCTTGAGATGACCGGGCTGGATCCGGAGTCCGACGTGATCGTCGAGATCGCCACCCTGGTCACCGACGACGACCTCACCATCGTGGCCGAGGGCCCCGACCTGGTGGTCCACCAACCGCCCGAGGTTCTGGACCGCATGGGCGACTTCGTGAGGACCATGCACGCCAAGAGCGGCCTGCTGGACGCCATTACCGCCTCGTCCACCACGTTGGCCGAAGCCGGCGATGCCACCATGGCCTTCCTCAAGCAACATATTCCCGAAGCCCAAACCGTGCCGCTGTGCGGCAACTCGATCGGTACCGACCGACGCTTCCTACTGCGTTGGCTTCCCGAGATCGAGGAGTTCCTGCACTACCGGTCGGTCGACGTGTCGACTGTCAAGGAACTGGCCCGGCGCTGGCACCCTGAGGCCGTCAAGTCGGCACCCGAGAAGGCCGGCGGCCACCGGGCCATGGACGACATCCGGGAATCGGTGGCCGAACTGCGCCACTACCGGACGGCGCTCTTTTCCTCCTCGACCGACGCCTGAACCCGTCCGGCGCCCCATTGCTGGCCCGGGCCGCTTGGGCCCGTTCACAGGCCCCCTCCTATGGTGACGCCGTGACCGACCCCTCCTGTTCCCACACCGATCAGCCACCAGCTCGGCCGGTCCGACAGGAGCAGGAACCAGCCTCGACCGAGGTCACCGAACTGGCCTCCGGGCTATACCGGCTTCAGCTCCCTATCTCGATGCCCGGCCTCGGCCACGTCAACTGTTACGCGCTGGAGGACACCGACGGATTCACCCTGGTGGACCCCGGCCTGCCCAGCCTCGAATCGTGGAACGCCCTCGGCCACCTCCTGGCCCAGCTGGGCACCGACCACAGTCGGGTCCACACCGCGGTGGTCACCCACAGCCACCCCGATCACTTCGGCGGTGTGCACCGTCTCCGCGATGACCACGGCACCCGGGTCCTTACCCATGCCGACTTCCGATCGGTGTGGATGGACATGGCGATCGACGAGGAGATGGACTCCGGCAACCTGGATCTGGCTGACGACGAGGACATCGAACGGGTCCGATCCATGATGAGCCGCCCCACCCCATGGGGCGCCACCCGATCCGCACCACCGGCCACTGAACTTCGCAAGTGGTCGGAGATGGACGTGACCGGCGGATCGAAGTCGTGGCGTGTCCCCGAGCCGTCCGACACGGTGGTCGACGGCGAGGAAATCCTGCTCGGCGGGCGAACCTGGCTGGCCGTCCACACCCCGGGCCACACGCACGACCACCTCTGCCTCTACGACCCGGCCGACGGGATCCTGCTGTCGGGAGACCACGTACTGCCCACCATCACCCCCCACATCAACGGCATCGGCCCCATGGATGACCCGTTGGCCACCTTCTTCCGCTCGTTGGAACGGATGAAGGAGCTCCCCGGGCTGCAGCACGTCCTGCCGGCCCACGGTCACCCGTTCACCAACGTGGCCGAGAGGGTGGACCACATCATCGACCACCACGGGGAACGTCTCGACGTCATCCGGGAGGCCGGCGAAGACATGGGATCAGGCACCGTGGAAGCCTTCATGCAGCGACTCTTTAAGGAGCGTTCGTGGGGCGACATGGCGGCCAGCGAGACCTACGCCCACCTCGAGCACCTGCGAATCCTGGGCCAGGCGACCCGGGACGAAGTCGCAGGTCAAACTATGTATTCGACCAGCTGATTTAATCATTTGACCGGGGTAACCCCGGTCGACTCGGATGGAGACCGGTCAGGCGCCTCTATCGTGGGTGTCAGACCGGGTGGCAACCGCCGCCCATCTACCCAGTCACAGGACACCTCCCATGCACGAGCTTCACTGCCATCGCCACGGCCAGTCGGCCGGCGTGCACGTGTCCTCGTCGCGCCTGCATACGGCCCATCACTCGGTGAAGCCGAGCATTTCATGGCATGTCGATTCCTCGACGTTCATGAACACCTATCGGACCACCGGTTTCACCAAGACCGGCCAGCGGCCCCGGGGAGCGAACAGCTGATCAGCTGAACGCAGATCCACCCCCCGAGGCCGCCGGAGAAATCCGGCGGTCTTCTTCGTTTTTCAAACCGATCTTCAGATCCAACTCCCCCAAGACCAGCAACCCAGAGAGCAGCGAGACCATGCAGGAAACACTGATCTACGAACGAGAGACCTGGCGCCAACAGGCCGCCTGTGAACGCCTCGGCGTCCCCACCGCGGTCTTCTTCAGCGACGACATCGGGGACATCGTGCAGGCCAAGAACATCTGCGCCGAATGCCCGGTGCTCGAGTCGTGCCTCGAAGGCGCCATCCACCGCCGAGAGCCGTGGGGCGTTTGGGGCGGACAGCTGTTTCGTAACGGCCACATCCTGGCCACCAAGCGTCGCCGGGGTCGCCCCTCCAACGTGCCGCGCCCCGAGGAGCAGCTACCTGTCGTGCCCATCCCGTTGCGCATCCAGCAGGAGCTGCTCTCGGCTTGACGCGGCTACCACAGAACAGGTCCCGCACCCGGCCGGTCCCCCCTCCACCGGCCGGGTGCCGGCCCACCAGAACGCCAGACCACGGACCGGGGTGACGCTTCGGCGAGCCCCGGTCCGTGTGGCAACCATGATTCCTTCACAGCATGTTCGCTCCACGGCGGGCCGGTACCGTCGACGTTCGTGCCTCGTATCCCTGTCGGTCTGCTCCTCATGGGGCTGTTCCTCGTGGGGCTGTCGGCGTCCACCGTCGGCTGTGCCGAGGACCCTGAGACCGTCGTCGACGTGACCTCGATGCCCTTCGAACTCTGGACCGGGGAGACCACCACGCTGGACGACCTGACCGACAGCGACGATCGACCCGTCGTGCTGAACCTTTGGGCCACGTGGTGTACACCGTGCCTCAAGGAGATGCCCGTCCTGCAGACCGCCCACGAGAGGGGTTCTGGGCAGGTCCGGTTCGTAGGCATCAACGTCAGCGACTCACCCACCCGGGCGGCCCAGCGGGCCGACGAACTCGGTATCACCTACCTTCAGGGTCGTGATCCCGATGGAGAGTTCTCCGCAGCCCTCAGCACCGTCGGCCTGCCGGTGACCGCCTTCGTCGACCGAGGGGGCGATCTGGTCCATGTCCACCATGGGTCGCTTGATGCCGACGAACTGGCCGAAGCCATCAAGGAGTATCTGGAGCCGACCCGATGATCCCCGTCCGGTAATCCCCCTCCCATGATCGACGTCTCCCTCGCCCTGCCGTTCACTCTGGGCATCGTCACGGCCATCAACCCGTGCGGCTTCGCCATGCTCCCCACCTGGCTCGGCTACTTCCTGGGCCGCGACACGGCGGACGGTGAGGCCCGCCCTGAACAGGTCCTGCGGGGATTGTCGGTCAGCCTCACCTTGACGGCGGCCTTCGTGCTGGTGTTCGGCGCCCTCGGCCTGGCCGTCAACACGATGGTCTCCGAGGAGGCCATTGCCACCAAGACCCCGTGGGTCACGGTGATCCTCGGCGCGGCGTTTGTCCCCTACGGCCTGTTCATGCTGACCGGCCGGCAACTCCGGATCCCCTTCTTCAAACCCGGCCGCGGCCCGTCGACCACCGAACTGTGGTCAATCCTCGGATTCGGCGTGTCGTACGCCGTGGTGTCCATCGGCTGCTCGGCCCCCATCTTCCTATTGCACGTGGCCGGGAGCTTCGGACGGGACGGCATCGTCGACGGGATCGCCGTCTACCTGGCGTTCGCCGCCGGCATGGCCGCCGTGGTCACCTCGCTCACCCTCTCGTTGGCCGTGGCTCGAGGCGGTCTGGCCCGTCACCTCCGGCGTCTGCTCCCCCACTTCGATCGGATCGGTGCCGTGGCCCTCATGCTGGGTGGCGCCTACCTGATCGTCTACGGCGTCTACGAGATCCGCATCCTGCGGGACGCGCGGGCCCCGTCCAATCCGATCGTGGACTCGGTGACCGACCTCCAGTCGCACCTCACCAACTGGGCGGCCAATGTCGGTGGCCCGCGCCTGGGCCTCGCTCTCTGGTTGGTGGTGGCCACGCTGGTGGTGTGGGGTCTCGGGCCGGCACTGGCCACCCGACCCCGCCGGTGGCTCTGGATGGTGGCCGGTGGCGCCTGGGGTGTGGCCGAAGGACTGGTCCACCGGGGCGATCTGCTGGTCATCCCGGTCGGCCGCCTGATCGGTGACTGGCCGGCACGCATCGGCAACTGGATCGACGACCCGGTGCGATGGGCCACCCCACTCGAGGCGCTCCTCTCCATTGCCTTCCTGCTGGTCGCGTGGGCGTCGGTTCACGGGGCGATAAGCGACCGGCGTCGGTGAACCGACCTATCCGGTCGACGGTGGTCGACGACCGAACGCCGGGACGGGTCGAACCCATCGAGCACCTGACCGACCTTCTGGCCCTGCCCGGGGTGGTCGAGGAGTTCCACCTCCGGTCGACAACCGGCGTGTGCGCCCTCCACGGTGGGGGCCTGGAACGGGCCACCGAAGTGGTGGCCCGAGAGGTGGCGAACCGGATCGACGGCTCGCTTTACGCAGTGGTCCAGCCCGATGGCTGTCGACGCCACCTCCCGTCCACCCGCTTCGTGCCCGGGGTGTCATCGAGCCTGGACGCGTTCCTTGGTCGGGTGGACACCGTGTTGTCGATCCACGGTTACGGCCGACACGACGACTTCTGGGCCGTACTGGTCGGAGGAGCCGACCGTACGGCGGCCCATCATGTGGCTGGCCACCTCCGGGGGGTTCTGCCCGAGGAGTACCGGGTGGTCGACGACGTGGAGGCCATGCCTCGGTCGCTCCGCGGCCTGCACCCCGACAACCCCGTGAACCGGGTGGACGGTGGCGGCGTCCAGGTCGAGTTGCCACCCAGCATCCGGTGGAACCGCGACCACCGGGACTGGTCGGATCGGGACGGTACGCCCCGGGCCGAACACCTCGACCTCCTCATCGACGGCCTGGTGGCCGCCCTGGAGGATCCCGACCGACCCGATCGGACCATCGGGCAGGCCCGCTGAACTGTTGGCCCTACGGCGCTCGGCGTTCCACCACCCAGGACGCACCATCGAGGCGGTACCGCAGGCGATCATGGAGCCGGTCGGGTCGGCCCTGCCAGAATTCGACGGTCTGTGGCCGGACCCGGTAGCCACCCCAGTGGGCGGGCCGCTCCACCGGTCCGTCGGCCCAACGCTGCTCAGCGGCGGCATAGGCCTCCTCGAGGGTGGCCCGGTCAGGGACCACCACGCTCTGGTCCGAGGCCCATGCCCCCAACTGGCTCCCCCTGGGACGGGTCGTCCAGTAGCCATCAGACTCGTCTTCAGTTAGACGCCCGGCTGTCCCCACGACCCGGACCTGGCGACGAAGCTCGGTCCAACTGAAGGTCAAAGCGGCCCGTCCGGTGGTGTCCATCTCAACCGCCTTGTCGCTGGTGTAGTTGGTGAACAGGACGAACCCGTCGGCGTCCACCCGCTTCAGGAGCACGTTGCGGGCCGACGGCCATCCGTCTGCGGTCACCGTGGAGAGCACCATGGCGTTGGGTTCCCAGTAGCCGGCCTCCTCGACCTCGCCGAACCACTGCTGGAACTGGGAGAACGGGTCGTCAGACAGGTCGGCCTCGTTGAAGCCACTGGTCTCGTAGGCCTCCCGCACCCCGCTTAGGTCCATCCGGCCAGTCAACCACCCGGCCCCGCTGGACGCTCACCCCGAGGGGCGTGTCCGGTTGGGTTCACGTGCCGGACACCTAGTGTCGTGCCGTGCCTCCCGCCCTCCGGCTCCCGACACGAGATCTGCTTCTAGTGGCCGTTGGTGGGGCGGTCGGGGCGTCGGCGCGATGGGGGCTACTGGAATCCACAGTCGGCTCAGACGGTGGTACGGCCGGACCGATCCTGTTGGCCAACCTCGTGGGCTGCGGCCTGCTCGGGCTCCTGGTAGGTGCCGCCCGCACCAGGGGCGTGGGCCGGACGACCCGCCTGCTGGTCGGCGCCGGCTTCTGTGGGGGCCTGACCACCTTCTCCACCTTCGCGGTGGAGGTGGCCGCCGCGTTGCGCGACGCCGACCCTTCCGGAGCTGTCGGTTACACGGTGCTGTCGGTCGCTGGTGGCCTAGCGGCGTTCCTACTCGGCCGATCGATCGGTCAGCGATCCGGTCGGGATTCGATTCGGGATGCCACGTGTTGACCGGTCTGGGCTTCGTAACCGCGGCGGGCCTCGGGGCGGCCCTCCGACTGGCCGCCACCGAGCGGTGGCCCGGCGGTCACCTCGGCACGATGTCGGTCAACGTGGTCGGCTCGTTCACCCTCGGCCTGCTCGCCGGAGCTGACCCCACCACGTTCACCATCATCGGCATGGGCGGGCTCGGGACGTTCACGACCTTCTCGACGTTCGCCGCCGACGCCGTCGGTCTGGCTGGCACCCGGGTTGGCAGTCGGCGGGGTCGCTCGGTGGGCCACGTGGTCAACACCCTCGTACTGGGCGTAGGCGCTGCAGCGCTCGGCCTGACGATCAGTTGATGATAGTGGCGCCCCGCATGTAGGGCTGGAGCACCTCGGGAATGGCGATCGTGCCGTCGGGCTGGCGATGCGTCTCGACAACGCCGGCCCAAACACGCGGTACGGCAAGGCCGGACCCGTTCAGGGTGTCGACGATCCGTGTGCCCTTCTCGCCGGTCGGCCGGTACCGGACGTTGGCCCGACGGGCCTGGTAGTCGCTGAACCACGACACCGACGAGACCTCCAGCCACTGGTCGGCCCCCGGCGCGTACACCTCGAGGTCGAACGTGCGGGCCGACGAGCCACCCAGATCGCCAGCGCACAGATCCAGCACCCGGTAGGACAACCCGAGGTCGGTGATGGCCGCCTCGGCCCTGGCCAGGATGTCGGCGTGCACCTCGGGGGCCTGTTCGCGGGTGGCGTACGAGAGCAGCTCCACCTTGTCGAACTCATGGACCCGGAGCAGGCCACGGGTGTCACGCCCCGCGGAGCCTGCCTCGCGACGAAAGCACGACGTGTGGGCCATGAGTTTCATCGGCAGGTCGGATTCGTCGAGCACCTCGTCCCGGCAGAACGAGGTGAGCGGCACCTCGGCTGTGGGAATGGCCCACAGGTCGTCACGTTCGAGGTGGTAGGCGTCCTCTTCGAACTTGGGAAGGTGCCCGGTGGACACCATGGTCTCGGTCTTGACGAGCGTCGGCGGACGCATCTCCCGGTAGGCGTCCGCGTTGCGGTCCAGGCCGTACTGGATCAATGCACGGCACAGGGTGGCCCCCATACCGGTGTACATGACGAACATCGAACCCGAGAGCTTGGTCCCCCGTTCCACGTCCAGGAGACCGAGTTGTTCGGCGATCTCCCAGTGGGGCACCCGCTGGTGCTCGCCGTAGGCATCGGGATCCCAGTGCTCGTGGCGGACCAGCACGTTGTCGGCCTCGGTTAGGCCATCGGGAGCGTCGGCCGAGGGAAGGTTGGGCACGCGCAGTAGGACGTCGCGGATCTCGCCGGCCAGCATTTCGACTTCACCAGCCAGGGCGTCCTCGCGCTCACCCAGGTCACGGCTCCGGGCCTGCAACTCGGCAGCCTCGTCAGCCTTGCCATCGCGGTGGAGGCCACCGACCTCCTTGGAGATGGTGTTCACCTCGTTGCGGACCTGATCCCGTTCCTCGGCGAGGGCCCGCTGCCGGGCGTCCAACTCGATGATCCGATCGAGACCTGAAGTGTCCTCACCCCGGCGGACCAGGGCGGCCTTCACGGCCTCGGGATCTGAACGCAGCAGCCGGATATCGATCACGAGTGCGAACCTAGCGGGAGGGCCGTGGGCCTACTCGACAGGTTCCTCGTCGGAGCGCAGCCGACGGTGGCGTCCCTCGGCAGGTCGCATCTGCTGATTGTCACGCTGGTGGATCCGCGAATAGCCGATGAATTTTGCCACGATGATCCCCCATAGGTAGAAGCCACCCAGCAACTTCATGATGAGGCCGGCGGCCTGTTGATCCGACGTGACGGTCACCCCGAATGCCTCGAAGCCGTCGTCGTAGTGCTTGTAGACGGTGCCTTCAGCGAAGGTCAGCCATGCCGCCGGAATGGTCGGGATGACCGACATGAGGAACAGGTAGATCATCTGGCCGGGCACCGAGATCCGCAGCTCAGGCAACGGCGCGACCACCGGAACCCACATCAGGAGCGCCGACCCGAACAGCAGCAAGTGCACCGAATAGTGGAAGGCTCCCGAGTCGAAGGACCACTGGACGATGCCACTCCAGTGGGTGATGGCCGTCAGGGCGTTGAACAGCACGCCGGCCACCACTGGATGGGCCAGACGACGTAGTAGCCGTGACCCCCAACCCCCCTCGAGGACCAGCAACCGGGCGAGCCAGGCCGGCATGGCCAGCAGGAAGAGGGGCGGCACGATGAACGTGATGGCCATGTGCTGGACCATGTGCACCGCGTAGAGGTGGGCCTCGGCGATGTCGTGCACCGGCCAGTCAGCCGATACCAGTAACAGCACAGTGGCTGCAACGAAGGCTCGTCGTTGGAACGGGGTGGTCACCGGTTCGCCGACAGCCACGACGCGGGGGCCGATGACCCGGGTGGCCCACCAACCCAGCAGGACTACCGCACCGACGAGGAACCACACCTCTGGGTGGGCCTGCCACCGCCAGGGGTCGGGTACGGCGGCCAGAACGACCGACAAGCCGTCTCCAAGCGCCGCCGTCGAAACGGTCGTCATCGGGTCAGGTCAGATCCGGCCGGAGGCCGGAAGGATCCGCCGCCCATTGGCGACGGCACCGCTCAGCCCTTGGTCCAGAACTCGAAGACTGTGAGGGTCACGCCGTACACCGCGGTGGCCAGCACCAGGCCAGTCACGAAGAACTTCGTGAACAGCGGGCTGTCAAAGCGAAGGTGCATGAACCACGCGGCCACGTAGAAGAACTTGAAGACCATCATCACCATCAACGCTGGGATGAGGACCTCGCCGGGCATCTCTACGAAGTAGGTGGCCACCTCGAGTGCGGTGACCAGAGCCAGCACGATGGCCACCTGGACGTACTTGCGGTCCGTCGGGTGGTCGTGGGCGTCGTGGATCTCGTCCCCAGATGGTTCCGGGGCTTCGACGGGTGCTTCGGTCTCGGTGCTCATGGCGTCTGTTCCCCGATCAGCTGGTGGGCGAGGGCACCAGGTAGATGACGGTGAAGATGAAGATCCACACCACGTCGACGAAGTGCCAGTAGAGGCCGACAATCTCGACGGTCTCGGACCGCTCCTTGGTAAGCGTGCCCCGCAACGACGAGATGAGCAGCGACATCAGCATCACGATGCCGAGGCTCACGTGCACACCGTGGAAACCGGTCAACGTGAAGAAGGCCGACGAGAAGGGGCTGGTCGAGTAGGTCAGACCTTCACGGACGAAGGTCGTGAACTCGTAGACCTGCCCGCCGATGAACAGCGAGCCGAGCAGTGCCGTGGTGAGCAGCCACACCCGGTTGTTCCGGATGTCACCCCGCTGGAGGGCCGACAGGGCCAGCACCATGGTCAGCGAGCTCATCAGCAGCACGAACGAGCTGACCGAGGTGAACGGAATGTCGAAGACGTCCCCGGGTCCCGGGCCGTCGCCAAACCGGCTGCGGTAGATCAGGTAGGTGGAGATCAGACCACCAAACAACAGGCACTCCGAACCCAAGAACACCCACATCAGGAGCTTGTTGTTGGACAGGCCGGTGCCCGTCCCCTGGCCGTGTGACACGGCGGCGGTGTCAGCCAACGGGGGCCTCCTCAGCGGTCTCGGTAGATACCTCGTCAGATGGCTCGTCGTGATCATCGCCGTCGTCGTGGTGGCCGTGAGGCCCGTCCGGGTCGTCAACGGGCTCGAAGATCCAGCCGTAGATGCCCATGAAGATCAGGATCCCACCTAGCACGCAGAACCACAGCGTGTAGATGAGGCCGAAGCCAACGAAGGGCAGGCCGGCGGCCAGGATCAACGGCCAGTACGAGGGTGACGGCAGGTGGGTGTCGGTGGCAGAACCGTCCTGACAGACCTCTTCGGCAGTGGCCACCCGGACAATCCGGCCGTTCTCGTCCTCGCCGTACTTGCGGTGCCAGAACTCGTCGAGCGACGACACCTGGATGTCGTCGTCGAAGTTGTGGACCGGCGTCGGGTTAGGAGTGAACCACTCGAGGCTGCGGGCGTCCCACGGATCCAGGCCGACAGGCGGGGCGGTACGGGCCTTGCGGGCCGAGGTGACGATGTTGATCACGAACATCAGAACGCCCAGGGTGATGATGAACGAACCGATGGAGGCGAACATGTTCCAGAACTCGAAACCGAAGCCCGGGCTGTAGGAGTCGATCCGTCGTGACATGCCCTGCAGGCCGAGGATGTGCATCGGGCCGAAGGTCATGTTGAAGCCGATGATCATCAACCAGAAGTTCCATTTGCCTAGCTTCTCGCCCAGTAGGTGGCCGAAGACCTTCGGCCACCAGAAGTAGAAGCCGGCGAAGATCCCGAGCAGGGCGCCACCGAAGATCACGTAGTGGAAGTGGGCCACGATGTAGTAGGTGTCGGTCTGCTGGGTGTCGGCAGGGGCCAGCGAGTGGGTCACGCCTGACAGGCCACCAATAGTGAACATCGACACGACGCCCGAGGCGAAGAGCATCGGCGTGTTGAACCGGATCTTTCCGCCCCACATGGTGGCCAGCCAGTTCAGGATCTTCACTCCGGTGGGCACGGCGATGAACATGGTCGACACCGAGAAGGCGGCCACCGAAATGGGGCCGATACCCGACACGAACATGTGATGGGCCCACACACCCCAGCCCATGAAGCCGATGGCGATGCCTGAGAAGACCATGAACGGATAGCCGAAGATGGGCTTGCGGGAGAAAGTCGGGATGACCTCGCTGATGATGCCGAAGCTGGGCAGGATCAGGATGTACACCTCAGGGTGTCCGAAGATCCAGAAGAGGTGCTGCCAGAGCAGCGGGTCAGCACCCATCTCCGGGTTGAAGAAGTTGGCGCCGAAGTTCCGGTCGAACATGAGAAGGAACAGGGCCACGGTGATGACAGGCACGGCGAACAGCAGCAGAAACTGCACCACCAGGATCATCCAGGTGAAGACCGGCATCTTGAACAGGGTCATGCCCGGGGCCCGCATGTTGAGCACCGTCACGATCAGGTTCATGGCCGACACCAGTGAGGCGATACCCATGATCTGCAGGCCGAGGGCGTAGTAGTCCATGCCCTTGCCCGGCGAGAAGATCATCCCGGTGTTGGGTGCGTAGGCGAACCAGCCGCCGTCGGGGGCATCACCCACGATCCACGCCATGTTGAGGAACAGGCCACCGGCCAGAAACACCCAGAATGACAGTGCGTTGAGACGAGGGAAGGCCACGTCCCGGGCCCCGATCTGAAGGGGCAACAGGTAGTTCGCGAATGCCGCGGCCAACGGCATGATCACCATGAAGACCATGGTCACGCCGTGCATGGTGAACACTCGGTTGTAGGTATCTGCGCCCAGCACCGTCCCGTTCGGAGTGGCCAACTGGAGACGGATCAGCAGGGCCTCGAGGCCGCCGATGGCGAAGAAGATCATCGCCGTGGCGCCGTAGAGGATGCCGATCTTCTTATGGTCGACCGTGGTGATCCAGTCACGCCAGCCGGTGTTGCTCTTGGGCCGGGTGTAGACGCCGATCGGTCGGGCCGGGGCCTCGATTTCCATCGTCTCACTCATCATTCGACCTCCGTCGCCGCGATGACGTCCATGTCCGGGGCTGCGCCCAGGGTCTGGAGGTACGCCACCACGTCATCGATCTGGCTCTCGCTGAGGCCCATGGCCGGCATGCCCCGGCGACCTTCGGCGTAGGCGGGTTTCTCGGCCGGTGCGTTACGCAGCCAGGCCTCGAGTTGGGTGCGGTTCAGCGACCCGTCGGGCTCGTAGAGATCGAAGATCCCGCCGGCGAAGGTGGTCCGACTCATCAGGTGCGTCAGGTTCGGCGCGGCGTTGGCCACGAGGTCGGCGCCCCCACCGTCGTTCATCCCGTTGACCACATGGCAGCGGGCGCACTGGCCCTCGAACACGGTCTGGCCACGCACCGCGGCAGCATTGGTCGCCTCGGCGGCGGGCTGCATCTGCTCGTCGATCCAGGTCTGGAAGTCAACGGGGTCCACGGCAATGGTCTGCATCCGCATCCGGGCGTGGCTAAGACCACAGAACTCGGTGCACTGGCCGAAGTAGACGCCGGGCGTCTCGGCCTCGATCTTCCAAGGCGCCACGCGGCCGGGCACGGCGTCGCGCTTGCCGTTCAGCGCGGGGATCCAGTAGCTGTGGATCACGTCGCGGCTGAGGATCTTGAGGCCGATCTCCGAGCCGGTCGGGATGACCAACTGGTTGGCCGTCACAATGTCGGCGGGTGGCAGGTGGCGGGCATCGCTCAGATCGACCCCTTCGAGACCGTCGAAGTAGTAGCGGAACTCCCACCACCACTGCTGGCCGACGATCACGACCTCGGGATCCCACGAGGTACGTTCGCCGTCGACGCTGACCACGATGTCGGTCCGGTCCTGGCCGTTCAGGTCGAAGTGGCTGATCAGCGTGAAGACGGCGATGACGGCCATGATCACAGCAGGGCCGATGGTCCAGCCGATCTCGGCCCGGAAGTGGCCGTGTACCTGCTCGGGGAATTCGTCGGTGCTGTGGTCATCACGGAACTTCCACCAGATGACCGCCGTGGCACCGAAGATGATTACGAAGACAACGCCGGCGACGAGGAAGACCGGGTCGGACAACGAGTCGATGGACCGCGAGATCGGGCCCTGCGGCGCCAGAGTGTCCAGAGGAGCGTCAGCGGCGCAACCGGTCAGGGCGGCGAGCCCACCGATGGCGAGGGCGGCGAACCGCCCCGAACGCAGGAAACTGCGCAGGGACTTGGGGATCAATGGTCCGTCTCCGCTTGAGTATCGTCGTGGTGGGCGCCGCTGCCCTTGTGGTGGAACTCGCGCTCTCCGCTGGCCGCGGCCACGATGCCGAGCACCAGGACAACCAGCACACCAATGAAGAGCATGGATCGAATGGCGGCCCGCGGCATCTGCGGTCGCTGACTGACCAGCACCGCCAGACCGAAGATCGCCAGGCCGACCACCGTGGCCACCCAGACGGCACCGGTTACCGACGAAGCCAGGAGCACCCGGGAGACGGCGACGACTAGGACGGCCACGCCCACTGTGCCCAGCACCGGGATCTCGATGGGGCGCATGAGGTTCTCGCGGGCCTCCGCGTTGGCTGCCGGGTCGCCGGAGACCTTCTCGGACCAGTTGGTCATGGTCCACTCAATGCCGATTGCGGCCACGATGACCAAGCCCATCACGAAGATCGCCGAGTGGACGACCAGCCCGACGCCGATGGCACCAATGCCGAGCGCACCGAAGACCGGCCACAGCGAGTTACCGACGGCCACCTGACCGACCGGGGCTTCGTCTAGACCCAGTACCTCGGCCTGTACCTCGGCGTCCCCGTCACGGAAGGCCACGGCGATAAGGCCAAACATGGCCAGCACACCGGATGCGAAGATCAGGATGGTGTAGGAGACATGGTTGCCCACGCCACCCTTCCAGCCGATGGAGAGGGGCCCGGTCTCGGTCGCACCCGAGGTGTACCCGGCGAACACGGCCGCCAGGGCGACGGCCATGGCGAAGCCGAACCAGAGTTTGAAGCCGGTGGTGAGCATGTCGATCTCCCGCCGCTACTTGGCGATGTAGATGCCGACCCAGATGACCGAATACACGGCCACCGCGGCATACCAGTAGAGGGCCGCCGCCGAGACGAGGTCCCGGTGACGGTTGGTGTCCTGCCCACCTAGGGTTCGCAGGAGAAGCATCCCGAGCCAGAGCACACCGACGGCCACCATGACGAGGTGCGAGCCGACGATGACGTACAGCATCGTCGCCGCCTCGCTGGCGTCGATGGGCAGGCCGATGTCCATGAAGTAGAAGACGGTCTGGTTGACCATGGCAATCCCGAGGACCGCGGTGAGCGCCATGGCGATCATCGCGTGGACCCGGTCGTCATTCAGGACAGCCTGCACGGCCCACGCCATGGTGATGGCGGACATGGCCAGCGTGGCCATGTTCATTCCGCCGGGCACCAACTGGATGGCTCCCTCGGGGTACCACTGACTGCCCCAGGCCAGGGCGTCGGCCCGGATGGAGAAGTAGAGGGCGAACAGGCCGCCGAAGTACATGAGCACGCTGCCTGTGCCGAACGCCGAGGCGATCACCAGGGTCCGCGGACGGGTCGGGGCGGCGGGGACGGTGGAGGCCATCAGGCGGCGCCCTTCTCCTGAACGGTGGCCCCACGGGCACTCTGGGCGGTGGCCGTATGGAGGGCTCCGGCGATCATCCAGACCACCAAGCCAGCCACGACAGCCAGTGAGCCGAGCATCGAGACCAGGTTCAGGGCGTCGACCCCGGAGTCCGGGTTACCGGCTGCGGAGATGGTGACCCCGGTGAAGTCGTTCTGGTCGAGCAGGCCACTGATCAGGTCTGTAGCGCTGCTCAGGACAACGCCGAGAGCGAGGGCCAGCCCGCCGAGGAGGAACAGGCCGGGACGGGCGCCCGGGCCGACGATGTCATCACCCCAGTGGTGGAAGCCTGCACCTACTCCCAGGATGGCAGCACCGACTACAAGGGTGAAGTTGGCGCCTTCGACGGCGGTACCGAGCAGATCCAGTGGGGCGATGACGTGCACGGCACCGATGACGGTGCCTACCACGACCAGTAGCACGGCCACGAGAGCCACTACGGCTTCAGCGGGGGGCTTTGAGCCCAGATTGGAGGCACCCCGGCGAAGCGTGTCGGCAACGCCACCGAGGATGGCCAGGGCGACCGGCACGATGGCGAAGGCGGCCACGACCGACAGCGCCTCTTCGCGGACCGGGGTACCCGGCGTGTCGAAGAAGGTCTGGGCGAAGGCCCCGAAGGATAGGAAGCCGAAGGCCGCCGTGGCCACCAGCAGGACGTCACGGTTGGACTGGGTGATCCCGGTGGCCCGCGCCAGGACGTCCAGGGCGATGCCGATGACCGGCAAGGCCAGCACATAGACAGCCGGATGGGTGAACATCCAAGAGAGCTGCTCCCAGATGGCGTCCTCGGCACCGAACCAGAGGGCCGGGCGACCCCGGAGGTCGACGTAGGCCAGCACCGTGTTGGCGGCCAGTACCGGCAGCATCCCCGTCCAGATCGTGGCGGCAACCAGCGTGGTCCAGGCGGTGAAGGGAAGGTCCCGGAGGCCCGTACCGGCGGCTCGACCGGAGACGATGGTGGTCATCACGCAGACCGAGGCCAGCAGCAGGCCCCCGATGACCAGAAGCAGGCCCATGAGGGTCAGAGCGGTGGCCTGTCGTTGGCCGGCCCCACCCGGGGTGCCGAGACCACCGTCGGCGAGGAATCCGGCAATGGTCATGCCGGCGCCGATCAGCCAAGTCCAGCAGGCCAACGCGGCGGCCCGGGGAAACAGCAGCGAACCACCGCACTGACGGGGAACCACTGTGGTGGCGAGGCCCATCAATGCCGGCAGGACGCCGAGCAGCACCAGGGCGACCCGGTGAGCGGACCAGAACTGGAACATCTCGTCGGCCGACGAGAACACGTCCGCCGAGGCGAGGTCGAGTCGCTCGAAACCGACCAGCAGGCCGGCAATGGCCCCCAGGAGCACCGACGTCATGCCACCGAAGCCCCACACCCGCGACAGGGTGTTCGGGTCAGTGGAGGTGACGGCCTCCTCGAGAGCAGTCGGGGATGGATCGGAGGCGGCGGCGGTATCAGTCGTCGTCATCGAAGCTTCTTCGTTCGGTGGGCTCGTGCGATGCCCTCGTGCAACGATCCGGAGAAGCCCGGACCACACGAGGCTAGGCGGATCGTCGGAGATTCCGGCGCCCGCACGCCCGGGCAATCTAGTCGGCCCCGGGTCGGCGATCTGACTCGAACGGAGAAAACCAGGCAGTACCCAGCGGGTCCCTCCAGTCCGGCAACCGGGCCCGATGTCAGACCAGGACGTCGACCACCATGGCTCCGAAGAGCAGGGTCAGGTAGGTGATCGAAAAGGAGAACAATCGCATCGCCGTTCGCTCGGTCGGGCGACGTCGGACCGCCTCCACCATGACCCCGAAGACCGCACCCAGGATCAGCGCCGAGACTAGGTACACGGCACCCATGTCGGCCACCGGCGAGAAGACCACGGTGAGCACGACCAAAACCACCGTGTAGGAGGCCATCTTTCGAACCGTCTCCTCGATGCTCACCACCGCCGGGAGCATGGGGACGGACGCCGCCTCGTAGTCATCCCGATACTTGATGGCCAGTGCCCAGAAGTGGGGTGGTGTCCAGAAGAAGATCAACAGGAACAGGACGACCGGTGACCACGCCAACGAGTTCGTCACCGCCGACCATCCGACCAGCACCGGTACGGCCCCTGCCGCCCCACCGATCACGATGTTCTGCGTCGTCGTGCGTTTGAGCCACAACGTGTACACGAACACGTAGAAGAAGGTTGCCGACACCGCCAACACAGCGCTCAGGAGGTTAACGGTGGCGAACAACCAGACGAAGGCGACCACCTCGATGACCACGGCGAAGGTGAGTGCCGCCCGCGGCGACATGACGCCCCGTACCAGCGGACGATGCATGGTCCGCTCCATGAGGCTGTCGATGTCGCGATCGACCACCATGTTCACGGCGTTGGCGCCACCCGCAGCCAACGTCCCGCCGACAATGGTGGCCACCATCAGCCAGACCGACGGCACACCGCGCTCAGCCACGAACATGGTCGGCACCGTGGTGACCAGGAGGAGTTCAATAATCCTCGGCTTGGTGAGGGCCACGTAGCCCGCCAACTTCTGCCGTCGGGAGAACGGGCCACCAGTCACGGGGATCGGATCACCGGAAGGGCCACCGTTGGGACGAGAAGAGTGGGCGCGCACCGGCTCAGGCTAGGAGGTGGGCCGGTCCATCCGAACCGCGTCCGGTCAGCCGAGCAGCCAGTCCGCCGGCGTCGGGCCGTCCGGGAACAGCCGACTCTGGAAGCGTCGCATCCCACCCAACCACCGGTCCACATCATCGCCTTTCCGGCGAACGTATTCCGCGACGTTCGGATGGGGGAGCACGTGGAACCGCCCGTCGGCCAGGGCCTCGACAACCGTGTCCGCGAGCTCGGCAGCGGTGAGCACGCCATCGACGGCCGCCGCTCCCGATGGTCCCTCACCGGGCATCAGGTCGGCAGTCGGGCTGTTGGTGGTGATGTTGGTGGCCACGGCCTGTGGGCACAGAACCGACACCCCAATCCCGCGGTCCCCGTACGTCACACTGATCCACTCGGCCAGGGACACCGCAGCGTTCTTGGTGACCGAATAGTGGAGCGACCCGATCTGGGTCAGCAGCCCAGCCGCCGAGGAAGTGTTGAGCAGATGACCGCCACCATTGGCCACCATGTGGGGAATGGCATGACGGGCCGCGTACAGGTGGGCCATGACGTGCACACCGAACATGCGATGCATCTCTTCATCGGGGGCCTCGAGGCCACCCACCGTGACGTACCCGGCATTGGACGCCACCAGATCGATCCGGCCATGGCGTTCCACCGTCCCGTCAACTAGCGCCTTCACCGATACCTCGTCAGCCACGTCGCAGGTGACCGGCACACAGGGCGTGCCGGCCGCCGACACCCGTTCGGCCAGGGCCTCGATGCCGGCCGAATCCCGATCGGCGGCCACCAGAGCTCGCGCCCCTTCAGCCGCGAACCGTTCGACCATGGCCTCACCGATGCCGCTAGCGGCACCGGTCACCACCACCACTGCATCACGAATCTGCATCGAGTTCTCCATGACCGCGGATCCTAGATATCAGTCCTGCTCGTACCCTCCACGGCCGCTCGTAGCCTCAGGGGCGTGACGGCCGACGCCACGGACCCTCAAGCCTCCTCCCGCAGGCTCTCCCCCGACGCCTACCGCCGTATCTGCGGGGTGGCGCTCGTCTTGCTGGCCGCAATCGTGGTCACCGGCGCCGCGGTCCGTCTCACCGGGTCGGGCCTCGGATGCTCGGACTGGCCAACCTGTGAACAGGACCGGTTGGTTCCCGAGGCCGAGTTCCACGGCTGGGTGGAGTTCGGCAACCGGCTGATCACCGGGCTGGTCTCGGTGGCGGTGATCGCCGCCGTGCTGGGCTCGATGGTTCGAGCTTCCCGGCGTGTGGACCTTCTGCGATGGTCTTGGGGGCTGGTGGCTGGCGTGATCGGCCAGGTGGTGCTGGGCGGCATCGTGGTGCTCAGTCACCTGAACCCGTGGCTGGTGTTGGGCCACTTCGCCCTGTCGATGGTGCTGGTGTGGAACGCCGTGGTGCTCCACCACCTGGCTGGCGACCATGCACGCGTGTCGTCGGCTGTGCTTCCGGCCGTTCGCCGCCGGACCCGATCACTCACCGCCCTGCTCGCCGGGTTGGCCGTAGTGGTCCTGTCCACTGGGACGCTGGTCACCGGCACCGGCCCGCACGCCGGGAGTCAAGACGACCCGATTTCCCGGCTTCCATTCTCCATTCGGGAGGTGGCCCGTGTCCACGGGGCCATGGTGGTCATCGTCCTCCTGGTGGTCGTGGCACTCGTGGCGCACGCTCGACGGGAGCCACCCGGGCAGCCGCTGGTTCGTGCTGTTCGTTGGCTGGTCGCCGTGGTGGCCGCCCAGGCGATCATCGGATGGACCCAGTACTTCACCGGGGTTCCGGTGGTTCTCGTAGGCCTGCACGTGGCAGGGGCCACCGCGTTTTGGATGGTCGTCGTCAAGCTCCGGTTGCTGGCCACCGCTACTCCACCCGAGGTGGCCCGATGAGCCCGGCTCCCGTCGAGGTCGACCAGCCGGGCGTGGACCACGGGCTCGACCGGGAACTCGATGACGACGTGGCAACCGACCGACCGTGGATCGTGCTGGTGTGGAACGACCCGATCAACCTGATGTCGTACGTGTCGTTCGTGTTCCAGAAGGTCTTCGGCTATTCCCGCGAGAAGGCCGACCGGTTGATGATGGACGTCCACCACAAGGGCCGGGCGGTGGTATCGGGCGGCGCCCGGGAGAAGGCCGAGATGGACGTCTTCCGCCTCCACGAACACGGCCTGTGGGCCACCCTTCAGCAGGACGACTGAGTAGTGGAGACGGAAACCATGCGTCTGCGGACCCGATGTTCCTGAAGAGAAAACCATGTTCCTGAGAAAAAGGGTCCCCCGGGCCCTGAAGCGTGAAGGCGACCGGACGACGATCCTGCTCGGCGAGGAGGAGCGGGCACTACTGGTCGACCTGGCCGAACAGTTCCGGTCGGTACTAGCAGCCGACAACGACCCGGACCTCCGACGGCTCTACCCGACGGCCTACGCCGACGACGCCGAACGGGACGCCGACTATGCCGGCCTCGTCCACGACGACCTGCTCGGCACACGCCTCAACGCCGTGGACGGTCTCATCGGATCGGCCGCCGCCGAGTCCATCGACAACGAAGAGCTCGCCGCCTGGATGCAGGTCCTCAACGGGTTGCGTCTTCTCCTGGGCACGCGCCTCGACGTTTCCGAGGAGGACGAGTTCGACCCCCAGGCAGCCGACGCCCCAACCCGGGCGCTCCTGGCCTGGCTGGGCTTCGTGCTCGAAGAAGCCGTGGAGTCGGCCGCGGCAGGTCTCTGATCAACCAGCGTCCAGCACGTGACGCGTCCCGGAGGGTCGCTGGTAACGTGACCCCGCTCTCAGCGAGGTCCGGCCCCCATCGTCCAGCGGCCTAGGACGCCTGCCTTTCACGCAGGTAACACGGGTTCGAATCCCGTTGGGGGTGCGAAGGCGGTACGACTCTTGTCGGACCACCTGGTCCTGTGGTGCAGTTTGGAGTGCACGCCGGCCTGTCAAGCCGGAGGTCGCGGGTTCAAATCCCGTCAGGACCGCCACCGTCGCTCGCCCTCCGGGGCGAGCGGTGCACGGTCGGGTAGCTCAGTTGGCAGAGCGTCCGCCTGAAAAGCGGAAGGTCACCGGATCGACGCCGGTCCCGACCACCACCAGAAGCCCGCCCCCGGGGCGGGTCTTCTGCGTTCCCGACAAGCCGTCTATCTTCCGAGCATGGCTGAAACTCCCGACGCACGGATCGTCGTCGCATCATCGAACCTGCGGGACCTCGGAGGGCTGACCACTTCCGACGGGCACACCGTGCGAACCGGACAACTGTTCCGGTCAGGCCACCTTTGCGACCTGGGCGACGCCGACCGGGCGATAGTCAAATCCCTCGGGCTACGGACCATCGTGGACCTCCGACGACCTGCCGAGGCCGACGTCAAACCTCACCCCGATCTACCCAGCGTTGACGTCGTCGGCATCTCGGTATCCAGCGACGACAACGAGTTCGCCGTGGTGGCCAACGCCATGCTCGACCCTCGGGCCGAACCCCTGGGACCGGATCACATCACCAACTACTTCCGGACGCTGGTGACCGACCACATCGATCGCTACCGACCGGTGTTCGACCTGGCTACCGACCCGGACCGCCAGCCACTGCTCTTCAACTGCACGGCCGGCAAGGACCGCACCGGGGTGGTGGCCGCCGTCCTTCTGCGGATCCTCGGGGTCGACGACGACCTGGTGATGGCCGACTATCTACTGTCCAACGAGGTCCGCCGCTCTTGGATCGAGACAGCCAAGGTCGACCACCGGCAGCGCATTGCCCACCACCTCGGAATCACTCCCGCCGAGGTCCCCGAGGAGCGGATGGCATCGTCCCGGGCCCTGCTGTACTGCCGCGAGGACTACCTCTGCGCGGTCCTCGACACCGCTGAGGCCCGATGGGGTTCGTGGGACGGCTTCGTGGCCGACGGCCTCTGCCTCGACGAGGCCCGCCTCGCCGCCTTCCGAACATCCCTGCTCTACTGAGTGGGCGGCATCGACCAACTGCCATCTGGAGGAAACCGATGACGAACGCCTGGTTCATGGACGACGAGCCCTCGGAGTCGTTTCCGATCTACACCCGAGGAAACGTGGGGGAGGTCTTTCCCGACCCCGTCTCGCCCCTCACGGCGGACCACACCTGGCACGGGGCCGGAAACCATGGCCTGCTGGGTTTCATGACCCGGTTCACCATCGACGCCGACGAACTCGACCCCGGGCAGAAGACCATGTTCGAGATCTTCGGCGGCTACATGTTCCTGAACCTCAGCGTGGCCCGGCTCATGGGCGCCCGCTCGTCGGGCATGACCCCCGAACTAGTCGATCTGGGCTTCTTCGGTACCGGCGCCTCACTGCCGCCCTACGTGGCGCGACCCAAGGACGGCGACCCAGCGATCACCCAGCGGGTCGACGGGATGATGTTCGGCTGGATGACCGCCACCAGGGCCCCCGAGGTGGCAGCCCAAGCGGCCGAGGTGGCCGACATCGTGGCCAACCGACCCAACCTCTCGACAGCAACCGATGCCGACCTGGTGGCCCGAACCCGCGAGATGCCCCCGGTGTTCAGCCGCCTTTTCGCCACCCATTCGGAAGCCAGCGCCGCGGCGAGCGTGGTCATGGGTGCCCTCACGGTGGCCGCTCTGGGTGTCGGCAAGCCGGGGCTGGACCTTCGGATCGCCGGAGGCCTGGGTGGCGTGGCATCCGCCGAACCCAGCGATGTGCTTTGGGATCTGGGCCGCCTGGTGGCCGCCTCACCGGAGTTGACGGCGGCATTCGACGACGGCCTCGACGGGCTGACCGACCGGCTCCAGCGCCTCGGCCCGGCGGCCACCGACTTCCTCACTGGATTCGCGGACTTCACCACAACCTACGGAAGCCGCGGCCCCAACGAATGGGAGCTCCGTTCCAGAACCTGGGAGACCCATCCGGAACTCCCGCTGGCTCTCGTCGACCGAATGCGATTCTCGCCGGACTCCGACGACCCGTCGACGACGCGGGCGGCCGCCCACCAACGATCAGGCGAAGCGCTCGAACTGCTGCAGTCAATGGTGGCCGACAACGAGGAGGCGGCAGGCACTCTGGCCATCGCCGCGCCGGCTGCCCGAGCGTGGATCCCGGCCCGTGAACAGTGCAAGGCCACCATCGTGCGGATCATCCACGAAGTCCGACTCGCCGCCCGGGAACTGGGGCGTCGCATGGCCGCCGACGGTCGCCTGACCGACGCCGATCACGTGTTCATGCTTCGCGACGCCGAAATGGAAGCCGCCCTGAACGGCGATATGGCCGAGACGGCGGCCACCCGCCAGGCCGACTACCTCGCCCTCTTTGAGGTGCAGCCGCCCTACTGGTTCGCCGGTGAGGTGCCCAAGTTCGGCCTGCGGTCCGAGGCCACGGTCGTCGAAGGACCCTCGAAGACGATCCTCCAGGGCATGGGGGGCAGCGCCGGCACCGTCGAGGGCCTGGCCCGGGTGGTGCTCGACCCATCGGACCCGCTGACCCTCGAACCGGGCGAGATCCTGGTCGCCCCGATCACCGATCCGTCATGGACGCCGTTGTTCGTACCGGCCGCCGGAGTGGTGGTCGACGTGGGCGCCGTGATGAGCCACGCGGTGATCGTGAGCCGCGAACTGGGCATCCCGTGCGTGGTGTCTGCCGTCGGTGCCACGACGCGGATCCCCGACGGGGCCCGCATCCGGGTCAACGGCGACACCGGCACCGTCACCATTCTTCAGGACTAAGTCGGCCTCCGAACGGCTGGCCTCAGGTGCAGGCGGGGGCCCATTCGGGGTCGAGCAGGCCGCCGGCGATCAACCACCGGACAGTGTCGGCCAACGTCTCGGTCACCGGACGCCACTCGCCCAGACCGCTGTCGGCCAACAGGGCCGCGTCGTCGCCGGGGACGATGCCCAGCATGATCTCAACCGCCTCATCGTCGACCATCCCCTTCAACGCGGACGCGGGCGTCGGGAACAGCGCACGGTCGCGGCCGGTCGCCTCGGTGACCCGGGCGTGGAACTCGTCCCACGTCATGTAAGTGCCGCCGGCCACGTATCGCTTCGGCCCACGGCCAGGCGTCATCAGGCCAGCAATGGCTGCGCCGAGGTCGCGGACGTCGACCAGCAGCCATCCACCCGAAGCCAGACTCATCATCATCTCGGTGGACAGCGTGGGAATGAAGGTGGCCGCCAGCACGTTCAGCCCCAGATCATCGGGCCCCGTCACCCCGGCCGGATAGATGATGGATACCGGCACACCACCGTCCTGCATGGCCCGTGCGTGTTCCTCGGCCACCGCCTTGGACGCGTTATACGGGTTTCCCCCTCCCTGCACCGGATCGTCGCCGGAGAGCACGTCACCGGTCGGCGGAAAGATCACCGACATGGTCGACAGGTGGATAATGGGGTCGCACTCGGCGGCCGCCGCGGCGTTGAGCACGTTGACCGCTCCGGGGGCGTTGACCTCCAGCGCGTGGTGCATCTGCTCGGGATCCAGGCTAGTGAACGCCGCGGTGTGGACGCAGGCGTCGCAGCCCTCGAGCGCGGTCGTCACGGCGTCGAGGTCGGTCATGTCACCGAGAACGGCCTCGACCCTGCCCGCCGAACCGTCGATGCCGTGCATGGCCAGCATCCGATCCAACTTGTCGCCATCGCGCACCAGTGCCCGCACTTCGTGCCCGGCCGCCATCAGGGCGGCCAGCGTGTGGCCCCCGATGAACCCTGTCGCTCCGGTCAACATGACCCGCATCGTCGATTCCCCTTCCGCCCGGCACCGTGCCGGGAACGATCGGACCGTAGTCCCCTGTCGGTATCGGCGATCAGCCCGAACCGTCGATAACGCCGATTATCCACGAGTCCGCTGGCGCGCTATCCTGTCTCCAGAGGTTAGCCAAACGGCTAATAACATCTACAGGTCCTGAAAACACATGGACCAGGGTTCCGGGGGAGATGACACCGATGAAGATCAAGGTCGATGCCGAAAAATGTGAAGGCCATAGCCGGTGCTACTCGCTGGCCCCCGAGCTGGTTGACGTGGACGACCTAGGCAACGCCTTCGAGTTGAACGACGGCGAGGTGCCCGCCGGACTCCAGGACAAGGCCCACCTCATTGTCGACAACTGCCCCGAGTTCGCCATCACCATCGAGGAGGGCTGATCCATGACCGAAACCACCGAAACCCACAGCGACCCGGCGGCCGCCGCGGTGGCCGCCTCCATCCCCGAGCGCTGCCCGGTCTCGGACGTCACCACCGACTACGACATGTTCGACGCGGACTACCTGCGCGACCCCTTCACGGCCTGGGCCGAGATGCGAGACCGCTGCCCGATCGCCCACACCGACCGTTACGGCGGCTCGTGGCTCCCCACGAAGTACGACGACCTCCAGGCCATGGCCAAGATGGTTCCTGAGCTGTCGTCCAAGTCGCCCATCGTGATCGACTTGCCCGAGGCACTCGTCAAGGGCGACTCCACTGGCTACAACGCGGCCGCCCCCATCACCGCAGACCCGCCTGAGCAGAACTGGACCCGCCGGGCCCTGCTCCCCCACTTCACTCCCAAGGGCATCGCAGCGGAGACCGAGTACACCAAGCGGCTCTGCCACGAACTCATCGACGGATTCATCGAGAACGGCAGCTGCGACGCAGCAGTCGACTACGCCCAGCAGATCCCGCCCCGGGTCATCGCCAAGAAGCTCGGCGTGGACGCCTCCATGGTGGACGACTTCATCGAGTGGGTCCGCGGTGTGCTGGAACTGGGCCTTCAACAGCCCGAGTTGCGGGCCAAGTACCGCGACATCATCCGCGACTTCTTCGCCGCCGAGGTGGCTGACCGACGGGCCAACCCGAAGGACGACCTCATCACCGCCCTGTGTCAGACGGAGCACGAAGGCGGCTTCCTGCCCGACGAAGTGGTCATCGGTATGTGCAATCTGCAGCTTGTGGCCGGCATCGACACCACCTGGTCGTCGATCGGCTCAGCCCTGTGGCACCTCGCCAGCCACGATGACGATCGGCGACGCCTGGTCAACGAGCCCGACCTGTGGAACACCGCGGTCGAGGAACTGCTGCGTTTCTACGCCCCGGTGACCATGGCCCGTAACGCGGCCGAGGACGTCCAATACGGCGGGGTGGAGTTCAAGAAGGGCGACAAGATTCTCATGAACTTCCCTGGCGCCAACCACGACCCCGACCACTTCGAGGACGCCCACGAGGTGCAGCTGGACCGCCAGCGAAACCGACACGTGGCCTTTGGCATCGGCATCCACCGGTGTGCGGGCTCGAACCTGGCTCGCATGGAGATGGAAGTGGCGCTCAAGACCTGGATGGAACGCATCCCCGAGTTCACGCTGTCGGATCCCGACGCCGTGACATGGGCCGGCGGCCAGGTGCGCGGACCCCGCATCCTCCCGGTCACCTTTTCCTAGGGCTCTACTGGTTCCTAGGGCTCTACTGGGCGACCGACTCGGCGTGGAATATCCCGGCGGCCACGGCCGTCCGGGTGGCCTCGTCCACCTCGCCCAGCAACTCGACGGTGACGCTACCGATGGTGGCCGTGCACGTGAACCCATGGGGGTAGGGCCCCACCGGTGATCCGGTGTCAGTACCCACGTCGAAGCTCTCGCCGCCCATGGCAAACACCACGGGCACCGTTTGTTCAAGACGAGCCTGACCGACGACCTGACCGTCCACCGCCAACGTGGCCGTGCCACCGGCGCCGAAGCCGCCGTCCGAATCGAACAACAGCGCGACCTCCCGGCGACCGGGTGCCAACGGTTCGACCGCAGCCACCGTGGTGCGGACATGGCCGTAGAGGTTGTAATGCCACGTCGGCCGACCTTCGTCGAGGTAGATCGCCCAACCGTTGAAGCTCCCGCCCTGACAGACGATGACCCCTTCTGGCACCCCCTCAGGCACCTCGAGGTCACAGGTGATCCGGTAAGAGCGATTCTTGATGTTCAGGACGACCCGCTCGGGCATCCGGACGTGCGCCGTGGTGTAGGTCATCCGGGTGACCCCGACCGGCACCGACGGCGCCCGGATAGCCGGATCCAGGTTCATCGCCGCGTCCCGCAGCGGGTACACCCCGTTTCGCAGACACTCGGCGTCGAACAGGTCGCGCATCTCCGCCAGCAACTCGGGTCGCTCGTCGGCCAGATCGTGACTCTGGGAGAAGTCGTCACGCAGGTCATAGAGCTCCCACGATTCCTGTGGACCGTCGAAGGGAACCGAGCCGAAACGAATCCACGGCACCCGTCCGTGAAAACACGACGCCATGAACCCTTCGTGGTAGATGCCGCGGTTGCCCATCATCTCGAAGTACTGGGTACGTCGGCCCTCCACCCCGGGATCGGTGAACGACGCCAACATCGACTGGCCCTCGATGGGCATCTGGTCAATCCCGTTCACCGAGGTCGGTGGCTCGATACCCGCCGCGTCGAGAATGGTGGGGGCCAGATCGATGACGTGGTGGAACTGATCCCGAATTGCGCCGGCGTCGGTGATGCGACGGGGCCACGACACGGCCAGCCCATTGCGTGTGCCGCCGAAATGCGATGCCACCTGCTTCATCCACTGGAAAGGCGCATCCAGTGCCCACGCCCAACCCACGTTGTAGTGGCATTCACTGTGCTCGGTCCCGAAGTCGTCGATGTGTTCGAGCAGGAACTCCGGGTCCTCCTCGAAACCGTTCTGGAGGGCCGGTAGCGACCAGGTGCCGTCGATACGACCCTCAGCCGACGCCCCGTTGTCGCCGGTGACGTAGATGAAGAGTGTGTTCTCCCACTCGTCCATGCCCTCGAGCGCGTCGATTAGGCGGGCCACCTGGGCATCGGTGTGAGCCAGAAAGGCGGCGAACACCTCCATGAGGCGGCGGGCCACCGGCTTGTACCGGTCGGGGTACTCGTCCCATGACGGAACCACGTCGGGGCGGGATGTGTTCACCGTGCCCGACGGGATGACACCCATCTCGAGTTGCCGCTCGAAAATGGACTGGCGGAGGTCATCCCACCCCTCGTCGAAGAACCCACGGAAGCGGTCCAGCCATGCGTCCGGTACCTGGAGGGGGGTGTGGACGGCCCCCGGCGAGAAATAGCAGAGGAACGGCTTATCGGGCCGGTGGGCCTTGACCCGCTGCATCCACTCGATGGCCTTGTCGGCCATGTCCTCAGTGAGGTGGTAGTCGTCGCGCCCCTCGTAGGGGGCGATCGGTGTGGTCTGGTCGTACAGGTCGGGTTCGAACTGCGAGGTCTCGGCACCGGGGAACCCATAGAAACGGTCGAACCCGAGGCCGGTAGGCCAACGGTCGAACGGGCCGGCCGGGCCGGTCTCCCATGACGGGGTGAGGTGGCCCTTGCCGAACATGCCGGTGGTGTAGCCGTTCTGCCGTAGCACCTCGGCCACGGTGGCCGCCTCGCGGGGAATAATCGAGTCGTAGGCCGGGAAGCCATTGGCCGCCTCGGTAATTCGGCCCATGTGGACGGTGTGGTGGTTTCGACCGGTCAGCATCGAGGCCCGGGTGGGAGCGCAGATGGCCGTCGTGTGGAACCGGTTGAAGCGCAGCCCCTCGGCAGCTACCCGTTCCAGCCCGGGCGCCGGGACCGGGCCTCCGAAGGCCCCGAACGACCCGAAGCCCACGTCGTCGAGCAGCACGATCACGACATTGGGAGCGTCCTCCGGGGCAGAATCCAGGACAATCGGGTCGGGTACGCAGTCCTCGGTGAGGCGCCCGATGGTTCCCTTGTAGGGCGGGGTGGGACGGGGGACGGCGGTCATTGGTCAGGATCTCCAACTCTGCGGGCAGGAACCGGGCTCGCGGGGGCTGGCCAGTGGCCCCATTCTTGGCCATCTAGCAAACATGTGGTCACATGAGTAACTTCCCCAACGATATGACTGCCGGCGTCGCCTTTGCCGAGTTCAGGGTTGAGGTCCAATCCTTCTTCCACGAATACGACCGACGCCCGGTCGCCCCCGGGCTCTCCCGTCTGGACCGGAACAGAGCCTTTCTGGCGGCGCGCTACGACGCCGGACTGGGCGCTCTGGACTACCCGGTTGACGATGGAGGTCGAGGCCTGGACCGTCGCTTCGTCGACATCTACCGCCAGGAGGCCAGAAGCCGGACCACCGATGACGGTGGTTCCGGATTCGGCGTCGGCCTGGACATGTGCCTACCCACCATCCGCGACCACGGAAGCCCTGAGCTGCGCCAACGGTTCCTCGGTCCCGGGCTCCGGGGCGACGAGCACTGGTGCCAGCTCTATTCCGAGCCGGGTGCCGGATCGGATCTGGCCGGCCTAACTACCCGTGCGGTCCGCGACGGTGACGAATGGGTGGTCACCGGTCAGAAGGTGTGGACCTCGGGTGCCGACCACGCCGACTTCGGCATCCTGCTGGCTCGGACCGACTGGGACGTCCCCAAGCACGCCGGCGTCTCCATGCTGGTGCTTCCCATGAGCCAACCGGGCGTGGCGGTCCGGGCCATCCACCAGATGACGGACGTGGCCCACTTCAACGAGGTCTTCATCGACGAGGCCCGGGTCCCCGTCGACTGGGTCGTCGGGGACCCGGGAAACGGCTGGAAGATGGCTGTGGCTCTCCTCACGTACGAACGTTCCTCGCTCGGCAAGGGAAGCGGGCGCCAGCCCATTCCAACCGACCGGCTCATCGAACTGGCCCGGTCCAACGGTCGATCCCAAGATCCTGTCGTGCGTCAGAACCTGGCCCGTCTGGCCACCGGGACGAAGCTCATCGAATGGCTGAACCTCCGCACGGGGATCCATCCATCGATCACAAAGCTCTGGCGGACCCAGCAGGGACGCACGGCGGCCCATGTGGCCGCCGGTCTAGCCTGGCCAGGAGGTATCGCCTGGGACGGCTCCCGGATGGGCGCCACCCAACCGGGCCGATTCGCCGACACCGATGGGTCGCACTGGGCCTATGGGATCTGCGACTCACCTGCCCTCTCGCTGGCCGGAGGTACCGACGAGATCCAGAAGAACACCCTCGGCGAACGGGTCCTCGGCCTTCCCCGGGAGCCGGCCGGCGACCGTGATACCCCGTTCAGTCAGATACCGAAGAACGTCTGAACGGCTCCCGTTCCCCACGGGCTGCCGTACCCGGGTCCAAGCCGAGGGACAGCGACCGGAGGATCAACGCGAGTCGTTCCTCCACCTCTTTGGCGAGGACCCGATCCTCGCCACCCCTGGCGATCCACGGATCCATTGTCGTGGCGAAGAGGCAGCGGGCAAGATGGAACACCGTGGCGATGCCCACGTCGACCCGGACCTCCGTCTCATCCTCGCCAGCCCGTGTCTCAAGGGTCTGCTCTACAGCCAAATCCAGCGTGGGATGGGTTACGTGGGTGCGGTCGGCTTCACCGGACAACGACGCGTAGGCCAATGCCCGGACGAATTCTGGTGACCGCAGGAGAGAAAATGGCTCCACCCGACCCGAGGCATCCAACTCCTCCCCGGCGGCATATGACTCCGTGAGACGATCGAACCCCTCACGGAGCAGAGCCTCCTTCCCGCCGAAGTAGTGATGTACCAGGCCGTAGTTGACACCGGCTTCCTCGGCGAGAACCCGCCCCGAAATCCGCTTGGGCGCCAAATGGCCTAGGAGACGAGCCGCGGCGGCCACCAGTGCCTCTCGGACCTCGTCGGCACCCTTGGGGGAAGAACCGCCGGTGGTCATCGCTCGATCTCCACCCCGATCGACCGGTACAGCAATTCGAGCACGGTGAAGAACCGCTCCCGGATCACCTCACCGTCCGCTTCGAGGTCCAGTCCAAGCCCCGTGGTGTTGTGTTCGACGAACACTGGCCAACCCAACTGGAGCAGGACGATGGCTGCCACGGTGGCCCGGTGGTGGACGGGGTCACCGTCCTGATCGCCCTCGGCGGCCATCCCGAGCATGGCATCGAAAACCGGGTGCGAAACGTCCTCGTCGTCGTACCCACCCTCGAGGGCGACGTGGGCAGCGAAGCCGAAGATCTCCCGGTCTGAGACGACCTGGTTCAAGGGAATGGGTCGGGTTCCGCCCACCATTGAATCGGCCAGCAGCCGGGAACCATGCCGACCCCGGGCGGCTCTGAGCAGGTCGCTGGACGACTCGAAGTAGTAGTGGACCAGGCCGTAGTTGACCTCAGCCTCTTCGGCCAGTGCCCGACCGGTGACCGTCGACGGGGGACGCTCCGACATCAACCGGATGGCCGCGTCGAGCAGCGCCGTCCGGGAGGACGGCTCCCCGTCGGGATCGACGCCCATCAGGTCCGCGCCGGCCGAAGCTGACCGGCCGCGGCGAGTAGGACGGCTCCCCGATCGATGCGGTCCGCACTGGTGACCGCATCCGCGACCATGCCGGCGGTGTGCTCCTTCATCATCCGGCCCGCCGATCCGGGGAATCCGGCGATCTCGAGCGCCAGCCTCCGGGCTGCGTCGAGGACCTCGTCGTCAGCCACCACATCGAGGGCGATCCCCAGACGATGCAAGTCCAGGCCGCTGAACCGACGGCCGGGGAGGGTGATCTGATGGATCACGGAGAGAGGATGTCGGCCCGACAGCCAGGCCAGGTTCATGGCGGCCGGCATGCCCTGACGGACCTCGCCGACCTGAAGGAACGCCCCCTCGCCGGCCACCAGAAGGTCACAGGCCAGGGCGAGCCCCGCTCCACCGTTTATGGCGAACCGTTCCAGCGCGCCCACGACCGGGACCGGACACTCGGCGATGGCCCGGTGGGCGGCAGCGAACGACGAGCTCGCCGTCCCGATCCAGGTCGGCGGCGGATCAGCGTTGTACTCCGTCAGGTCGAGGCCCGAACAGAACCCACCGCCCGCGCCGTGCAGGAGGACGGCCCCAACGTCATCCCGGTCGGAGGACTCGGCGAAGGCGGCGGCCAGAGCATCGGACAACGGGCCGATTATGGCGTTCTTCCTCTCCGGTCGATTCAGAACAATGGTGGCCAACCCGTCCTTGACCTCGAGGAGAACGGGGTTGTCGAGCGTGTGGTCGTCGACTTTGTGATGGGTCATGATGTCCTCGATTGGTCAGGCGCTGTCAGTGGTTCCGGTAACAAGCGCGTGCTGAGGTTAGCCATATGGCTAACCTCAGGCAACCGGCTATCCGGAGCTCCTCACAACCAAAACCGACATCCCCGATCTGGACTTCAACGCCCACCTAGACCGCATCCGATACCTCACCGACGAGGAGTTGATCCCCGGTGAGGTGAACTGGTGGAACTCCGCGAGGTGCCGCCGCCGCTGGTCGCCCACCAGGCCGAGACGGACCTGTTCGGCATCACCTTGCCCCTGGAGTGGGGTGGCCTGGGTTGAACCACAGAACAGCAGGTCCGCCTGACCCTCGAGTTCATCCGGGCCGCGCCCGTCTACCGCTCGCGGTTCTCCGGGACCATCGGGCTCTGCTCGCAGATCCGCCGCCCCATCGTCATGTCGTCTCCGCTTCGTGACCAGTCAGGTCAGGGCCCCCACGATGGTGGCCAGACCACCAAGACCACAGATCCCCAGGAGCACCGGTCGGAACCACTCGCTGTCCACCCATCGGCGAACCGGGGGTGCCAACACCAGGCCGACGACGGCGGAACCCATGACGAGCGCGATCCGTCCCACCTCGGCGCCGTCGATAGCCCCACCGACCAATAGGCGCACGGTCACCACCGCGCTCAGCACCATGACGAACCCCGCGAGGTTGGGCCTCAGGACCTGGGGAGGGTCATCGTGGTGGAGGATGGCGTAGGGCGGTCCCGGAAGGGCGGCCACCCGAAGCGTGAACGCCGTCAGCACGCCGGCCAGCACGGACATCCATCGTCGGCTCGGGGGTTTCCAGCCGGACCCCACGGCCACCACCGACAGCACGACCAGCACCCCCACAGCCAGCGTCAGACCCCGCTCCGAAAGGCCGGCCAGCGCCAGCTCGCCCAAGACCAGTCCAACCGGTGCCCCCAGAAGGCACTTCCGCCATCGCTTCGCATCAAAACCCGAGAACTCCATCGTGACATTGCGGATACCGACGACCGTTCCACCCAGGATGAGGGGAAGGGGAACGAACGCCGGATCTACGGCCATGAGCACCGGGCTGGCCACCAGGGCAATGCCGATGCCCGCCGAGGCCTGGACGAGGGAACCCGCAGCGACGGCGACCACCACGAGGACGATCTCGATCGGGGTCACTGATCGACCCTAACCCGAACCGGCGGATGGTTAGCCAAGCGGCTAACCTCCCAATCTTTCCCTAATCGAACCCTGACCACCACCGGAGCCCCATGCGTGCCGCCGTCCTCCACGAAGCCCCCGGCGACCTCGTCGTCGAAGATCTGACCATCGCCGAGCCGATCGGCCGCGAGGTCCTGATCCGAACGAAGGCGTCAGGCCTCTGCCACAGCGACCTCCACGTGATCGAGGGGCTGCTCCCACTGCCGTCGCTGCCCGCTGCGCTCGGCCACGAGGCCTCGGGCATCGTGGAAGCGGTCGGACCTGACGTGACGGCCTTCGCTCCAGGCGACCACGTGATCACCTGTCTGACCCAGTTCTGCGGCGTGTGCCCCGAGTGTCACGTGGGTCGCGTGTTCATCTGCTCGAATCGTCACGACCTGGCCCGCGGGCCCGAACTGGAACCGACACTGTCGCTGAGCGGCACTCCCGTGCTCCCCATGGCCGGGCTGGGGGCGTTCGCCGAGCAGATGCTGGTGCACGAGAACGGCGTGGTCGCCGTCGACCCGGCCGTGCCCTTCGACGTGGCCGCCCTCATCGGCTGTGCCGTGATGACCGGTGTGGGCTCAGCCACCAACGGCGCGCAGATCCGGCCGGGCGAAACGGTGGCCGTCATCGGCTGCGGCGGTATCGGTCTGAACATCGTGCAGGGTTGTCGGCTGGCCGGCGCCAGTCGGATTATCGCGGTGGACCTCAACGCCGAGAAGCTCGAGGCAGCCCGCGGGTTCGGAGCAACCGACGTGGTCGATGCCTCGACGGACGACCCGGTCGCTGCGGTACAGGCCCTAACTGGCGGCGGAGTCGATGCTGCCTTTGAGGCCATCGGGCTCACGGCAACCGGCGAACAGGCGCTGGCCATGATCCGCCCGGGGCGTACCGCCTACCTGGTCGGAGTCCCGCCAGTCACCAGCACCATGACCGTGCCTGGCGCGCTCATGGTGCTCCAAGCCAAGGGCCTCAGGGGCCTGTTCATGGGCAACTCCAACTTCAAGGTAGAGATGCCCAATCTGGCCCGCCACTACCTGGAGGGTCGTCTCGAACTGGACCGGCTGGTCTCGGCCCACATCACCCTCGACGAGGTGAACGATGGCTACGCCGAGCTCAAGGCGGGGGCCACCTTGCGTTCCGTCATCGTGTTCGACTGAGATCCGGAACCACCGGGCCGATCAGGGCCCAGCAACCAGCTCGGGGAACAGCCCAGACAAGTCGGCCAGGCAGTCGATGACGTGGTCGGCCTCGGCACCATCTTCCAGATCGTCCAGCGCCCCCCGAAACCGCACCGTTCCCATGCCCATGGCGCGGGCCCCAGCTACATCGGTCCGCTTCAGGTCGCCCACGTGGACGATGGTCGTCGGGTCGTCGATGCCCAGACCATCCATGGCGGCCCGGAAGATGGCCGGGTCGGGCTTGTAGACGCCCACCTCGTCGGAGAAGGCGGCGAACGCCACGTGCTCCAAAATGCCGTGTTCGTCGAGGTATGTCCTCAAATGCCGTCCGATGGCCAGATTCGTGTCCGAGATGATCCCGACAGCTACACCGCTTCTCGCCACGGCGGACAAGACGTCCGCCGCATCCGGCACCGACATCACCCGTAGTTGGTACGACGCGAAATCAAACGCGTCGGCGAGGGCCTGGTGATCTCCACCTTCCAGCCGATCACCGAATGCGACGAAGCACTCCTCGAGCGCACGCTCCGGCCCGTAGTGCCTACCCGCCCGCCACTCGGTCTCAAACCGGTCGGGCAGTATCGACAGCACCCCCCACAGAAGCTCAGCCGGGATGTCGAGCTTTCGCTCGTCGATGACCTCCTGCCAGTGCCGACGACGGATCTCCAGACCCCCCGGGACGCTGGTGAGGAGGGTGTTCCAGAGGTCGAAGGTGACGGCGCGGATCAGCACGGTCAGACGAACGGGTTGGCTCGGGGTTCAGGCGTGGTCAGGTCCGGCAGACGCCGTCGGCGACCGCGGCGGCGGCCACGGCCTCGGCAACCCGGTAGGGCACCGACTTGTCAAACACCGACGGCACCACGAACGAGGGCTTCAGGTCAGCTTCCGACACCGAGTCGGCAATGGCCCGGGCGGCGGCCAGCTTCATGTTCTCGGTGATGTCGGTGGCGCCGACATCCAACGCTCCACGGAAGATCCCGGGGAAGGCCAGCACGTTGTTGATCTGGTTCGGATAGTCACTTCGCCCCGTGGCCATCACCGCGGCGAGCCCGTCGGCCTCCTCAGGGTGGATCTCGGGCTCGGGGTTGGCCATGGCGAACACGATCGGATCGGGATTCATGGTCCGCAGGTCGGCAGCGTCGATCAGACCGGGACCGCTCACACCAACGAACACGTCGGTGCCGACCAGTACATCCTTCAGGCTTCCCATCTTCCGGTCAGGATTGGTGTGGTCGGCGAACCACTCCTTGGCGACGTTCAGGTTGTCGCGCCCCGAGTAGACGGCACCCATCCGATCCACCCCGACGATCTCGCCCACCCCAGCGTCCAACAAGATCTTGCCCACCGCTACCCCAGCGGCTCCCATGCCGGCGATCACCACCGACAGGTCGCCCATGTCGCGGCCGGTGAGTCGGCAGGAATTCCACAAGGCGGCCAGGGTGACCACGGCCGTGCCGTGCTGATCGTCATGGAACACCGGGATGTCCAGGGCGGCCCGTAGGGCCTCCTCCACGTGGAAAGCGGCAGGAGCCGCGATGTCCTCCAGGTTGATGCCACCGAAGGTAGGGGCCAACCGAATCACGGTGTCGATGATCTCCTGCGGGTCGGTTACATCCAGGCAGATCGGGAAGGCGTCGACGCCCGCGAACTCCTTGAACAGCAGTGCCTTGCCCTCCATGACCGGCATGGCGGCCGCCGGACCGATGTCGCCCAGGCCCAGCACGGCGGTGCCGTCGGTGACCACGGCGACCATGTTCTTTTTGATGGTCAGTTCGTGGGCCCGAGCTGGTTCATCGTGGATGGCAATGCAGACCCGGGCCACGCCAGGCGTGTACGCCATCGACAGATCGTGCCGATCGTTCACCTTGGCCAGGGACACGACCTCGATCTTGCCGCCCTCGTGCATGTCGAAGGTGCGGTCGTACCAGTGGAGGATCTCCACCCCAGGCTGGTTCTCGATGGCCGTAACGACCGCCGCCGCGTGGTCTTCGTCACGACAGTTGGCCACCACGTCGTTGACCAGGAGATCGCCACGGACGTCGAACCCGCCCATCGACATGATGTTGGCGCCGGCCTCACCAATGGCGGTGGCCAGGCGACCCAGTGTGTTGGGCACATTGTCCAATGCCACCTGGAGGTGGATGGAATAGGCCGCAGTGGGGAGGAAGGGCATCGGACAATCCTAGGAGTGACCCACAGGAACGCCCCGATCAGGAAATCCCCAATCAGAGAATCAGGGCCCCTCGTAGGGAAAGCCGAGGTCCAGGGCGGTCACCAGTGGTCGGAAGGCGATGCCCGTCTCAGCAGCTGCCGCCCCACACGTGCCACCCCGATCGACGATGGGCAGCACGGCCACCGGTTCGGCACCCAATGCCCGAACTGCCGCTGCCGCCTCCAGCGGAGATGTCCCCCGGGTGACGGTGTCCTCGGTGATGACCACACGGTCGCCGGGCAGCAGGGCACCGGCCAACCGACCCTGAACCCCGTGGTCCTTGGACTCCTTGCGGATGCTGAACGACCGGAGATGTCGACCACGGGTAGCAGCCACGGCGGCGATCCCGAAGGCAACCGGGTCCGCCCCGGCGGTAAGACCGCCGATGGCCGTGATCGGGCCGACACCTTCGGCGGCGGCGGCGGCATCCAAGGCATCGAGTTCAGCCAGCGCGGCATCGGCCACCAGCAGGATCCCCTCGGCCCGACAGGCCGTCTGCTTGGCGTCGCAGAACCACGTGCTCTTTCGGCCCGACTTGAGGGTGAAGTCCCCGGTGCGGATGGAGTGCTCCAGCAGATGGGCGATCAACGCCTCACGGTCGCTCACGATCCGACGCCCCCTTGCCTCGTCCCACTCATCCGTACCTGACCGCTACCTGCCGTCAGTTCACCGACCACCCGGGCCGGTCGATCGTGGGAGGCAAGCATCGCCACCACCGCGTCGGAGTCACGATCAGGCACGGCCAACACCATCCCGAGGCCCATGTTGAACACCCGTTCCATCTCGTCGTCGGATACGTCGCCCATGTTCTGCAGTTCGCAAAAGAACCGCGGCACTTCCCACGTGGAGCGGTCCACCACCGCATCGAGCGTATTATCCATGACCCGCGGCAGGTTGCCGGGCAGGCCCCCGCCGGTTACATGGGCCACGGCATGGATCTCGTGGGCAGCCAGGGCGGCCACCACCGCCGGGGCGTAGATCACGCTCGGAGCGAGCATCTCGTCAGCCAAGGTGGTCGACGCGCCCTCCCATGCAGGATCGTCGAGCGACCGGCCGGCCACGTCGAAGGCCAGGCGGCGAGCCAGCGAGAACCCGTTGGACCGAAGGTTGGGCGATTCAATGCCGACCAGAACGTCGCCGGCCACCGCCGCAGTCCCGTCCAGCAGGGCATCGCGCTCGACGGCCCCCACAGCGAAGCCCACCAGGTCGAACTGGTCGGCAGCCATGACGCCTGGATGCTCAGCCATCTCGCCGCCGATAAGTGCACAGCCCGCCTCGGCGCACCCATCGGCGATGCCGGCCACCAGGGACTCGGCGGCGTCCGGGTCGAGACGGCCGACGGCCAGATAGTCCAGGAAGAAGAGCGGCGCAGCGCCTGCGCAAACGAGGTCGTCCACGCACATGGCCACCAGGTCGCGACCAATGGAGTCGAGTCGACCGGTCTCGCGCGCGATCTCGGACTTGGTACCCACCCCGTCGGTGGCCGACACCAGTAACGGATCCCGATAACCCGAGCGACCGATGTCGAACAGGCCACCGAAGCCGCCGATGTCACCCATCACCTCGGGCCGGTAGGTGCTCCGCACCAGCGGACCGATGCGTTTTACGGCCTCCTCGCCGGCATCGATGTCAACCCCGGCTGCCCGATAGCTCTCTCCCGCTCCACTTCCCACTGACGAGGTCATCAGACTGGGCCCATCAACTGCGCCCGAATAGACGGTTGGCGGCATCGGTCGGGAGTTCGCCCTTCACGTCCCCATCGCGGATCGGCATGGCCCGCTCGGTGGCGGGGGCGCCGGCCGCCCCCTCGAGTACCGCCTTGGAAAGGTTCACCGGAATCTCGATCGGATAGGTCCCAGTCAGACAGGCGTCACAGAACCCGGCGCCCACCGCGCCGGTGGCCTCCAGGAGGTGGTCCAACTTCAGATAGGTGAGGCTGTCCACCTCGAGGTACTCGCGGATCTCGTCCACGGTGAGATTGGCGGCCAGAAGTTCGCCCCGGGTGCCGGTGTCCATCCCGTAGAAGCAAGGCCAGCGGTAGGGCGGCGACGAGACCCGCATGTGGACCTCCGCCGCGCCGGCGTCGCGAAGCATCCGCACCATGGCCCTCGTCGTGGTACCCCGCACGATCGAATCGTCGACCACCACCAGGCGTTGCCCCTCGATGCTGTCGCGCAGCGGGTTGAGCTTCATGCGCACCGCCGCGGACCGGAGGGCCTGGGTGGGGGCGATGAAGGTTCGGCCGATGTAGCGGTTCTTGACCAGACCCTGGCCGTACGGGATGCCGCTGGCCCGGGCGTAGCCCTCGGCAGCCGGCATCCCCGACTCAGGCACACCCATTACCAGGTCGGCCTCCACCGGTGCCTGGTCAGCCAACATCTCGCCCATGCGGACCCTGGCGTGATGCACGCTCTGTCCGTACAGGACGGCGTCGGGGCGAGCAAAGTAGACGAACTCGAACAGGCAGAGCTTCGGATCGATGGCGTCGTCGTCGAACGGTCGGAGCGAACGCCAACCCGTATCGTCGATGATCACCACCTCGCCGGGATCCAGCTCACGAACCATGTGGGCCCCGATCACGTCCAGCGCCGGCGACTCGGACGCGAGTACCCAACCACCGTCCAGACGCCCCAGGCAGAGGGGCCGGAAGCCGTTCGGGTCACGAACGCCGATGACCCGCTCGTGGTCGGCAATGACCAGCGAGAATGCGCCGGTGAGCCGAGGAAGTACGGCGGTCAGGGCAGCGTCCATGGCCTCAGCCTGTGGTAGGTCGCCGTGGCTGGCCAGTTCGTTAGCCAAAAGCTCGGCCATGAGGTCGGTGTCAGACGTGATGGCTCCGGGGAGCATCCCGGCCTCGGCGGCCAGGTCCTCGGTGTTGACCAGATTGCCGTTGTGGCCCAACGCGAACTCGACGCGGTCGATACCCCGGTAGACCGGTTGGGCGTTTCGCCACGTGCTGGATCCGGTGGTCGAATATCGGGTCTGACCAATGGCCAGGTCGCCGGTGAGGGCTGCCAGCGTCCGGTCGTCGAAGGCGTTGGACACCAGGCCCATGTCCTTGACAACCGTGAGGGCCTCGCCGTCGCTAACCGCCATGCCGGCCGACTCCTGACCACGGTGCTGCAAGGCGTAGAGGCCGAGGTACGTCAGGTGGGCGACGGGTTGGCCAGGCGCATAGACACCGAAGACGCCACACGCCTCACGGGGGGTGTCGTCGTCCGCACCGGCCGCCGGGAGGTTCTCCTGGTCGACGGCCGCTGTGGTCATCGGTTCGTAGTTCCGGCGCCCAGGGCCTCGGGCAACCGATCCTCATGGGCGTGTCGCACGTCGTCGACGGCCACGTCCAGAAGGCCCTTCACGATGAGGCGGTCGCCAGTGGCCAGACCGATCCGGGTAGTCGGTACGGCGACAGCCTCAGCGGCAGCCAGCACATCGGTGAGGCGTTCCGGATCGACACAGCACAGGACCCGACTGGGGCCCTCGCCGAATAACGCACGATGGTCGGGCACCCGTGCCAGATGGGCACCCACGCCGGAGCGGGCCACCATCTCAGCCACCGCCACCCCCAGCCCACCAGCCGACACGTCGTGTACGCCGTCGACCATGCCGTCGGCAACCAGAGCACGGATCAGGTCAGCCACCCGCTGGTGCAGGCCGAAGTCCAGAGGCGCCAAGATGCCACCGGGGGCGTCGTGCGCCGATCCCCAGAGTGAACCACCGAGCGAGACGTCGTCGGGCCCGATCAGGACCAGACGATGGCCGTCCACGAGGGTGGCGCCGGGGGGTCGCCGGTCCAGGTCGTCGACCATGCCGAGCAGACCGATGACCGGAGTGGGATCGATGTCGGTGCCGGCCGACTCGTTGTAGAGGCTGACGTTGCCGCCGATCACCGGAGCACCGAAGGCCTCACAAGCCTCCGCCAGTCCGTCGATGGCTTCAGACAGTTGCCACATGACCTCGGGATGTTCGGGGTTACCGAAGTTGAGACAGTTCACGACAGCCAGCGGGCGGGCGCCCACACAGGCCAGATTCAACACCGATTCGGCGACCACCCGGGCCGTGCCACCACGGGGATCCACGGCACACCACCGGTGGTTGCCGTCGGTGGTCATGGCCAGAGCCCGTCCGGTCTCGGCTCCCGTGGTGGGGTGGCGAAGCTTCAGCACCGAAGCGTCATCTCCCGGGCCAACCACCGTATTCAGGAAGAGTTGGTGGTCGTACTGGCGATACACCCAGGCTGGACCGATCAGCAAGTCGAGTAGGTCGTCCCCCGTGTCGACCGGCGGGGCAAGCCCGTCGGCCATCGGGCCCCGAGGCTCGGCCGGAGCGGTCCGAGGTCGGTCGTAGAGGGGAGCATCCTCATGGAGCGAGGCGGCCGGCACGTCAGCCAGTACCTCGCCGTCGAAGCCGTCCAAAATGCGCAGGGCGCCGCCGTCGGTGACCCGGCCGATCACCGTGGATGCCACCTCCCACCGCTCACAGATAGCCAGAACCCGGTCGAGGCCTTCGGGCTCGACAATGGCCAGCATCCGCTCCTGGGATTCGCTGGTCATGACCTCGTGGGCCTCCATGCCGGGCTCACGCCGGTGCACAGCCGAGACGTCGACGTCCATGCCAACACCGCCACGCGACGCGGTTTCACTCGTGGCACAGGTCAGGCCGGCCCCACCCAGGTCCTGGATACCGACCACCAGGCCTTCGTCCAACAACTGGAGGCAGGCCTCAATAAGGCGCTTCTCCTCGTATGGGTCGCCGACCTGGACGCTGGGGCGCTTGTCGCCGTCGTCCTCGGCCGAGAAGCCCGCCGAGGCCAGCACGCTGACCCCGCCGATACCGTCCCGCCCGGTGCTGGAACCCAGCAGCACGGCCAGGTTGCCCACGCCAGAGGCCTGACCGAGGACAAGACGCTCGGTGGGCAGGATGCCCAGGCAGAGCACGTTGACCAGCGGGTTTCCCTGGTAGGTCCGATCGAAAACGACCTCGCCGCCGACGGTGGGGACGCCCACAGCGTTGCCGTAGCCCGATACGCCCGACACCACGCCCTCGGCAATCCAGCGGCTGCGGGCGTCGTCGAGTGGGCCGAACCGCAGGGGGTCCATGAGGGCGATGGGACGGGCGCCCATGGTGAAGATGTCGCGAAGGATGCCGCCCACGCCGGTAGCCGCGCCCTGGTAGGGCTCGATGGCCGAGGGGTGGTTGTGCGACTCGATCCGGATGGCAGCCGCGATGCCGTCGCCCACGTCGACCACGCCGGCGTTCTCGCCCGGGCCGACCAATACCCACGGCGCTTCTGTCGGCAGGCGTTTCAGATGGATGCGGCTGCTCTTGTAGGAACAGTGCTCAGACCACATAACCGAGTACATGGCCAACTCGAGTCCGTTGGCCTGACGGCCCAGAATCGAGTCGATCTGTTCAGCCTCATCATCGGTGAGTCCGAGGGCTCGATGGAGGGGCTCGCTCACGTCGGGCACCGTACTCCCCCATGGTCACTAGTCGGAGACCCGTCAGAGACCCGTCAGAGGGTATGTCGATACCCTCCCAAACCACACGGTTTTTATAGTGCTAAAATCTATTTTATTCTGTAAAAGAATCACATTGTTTCCAAGAATTGACTTGAAGTAGTGTGCGGTAATACTGGATTCTTCGCAGGCCAACTCGATACCGTCCCATGCACTACAGGACGGGTCAACGCAGTACGGGCCTGACGGATCGACGGACAAGAAAGAGGTGGCGATGACACGCCCCAAGATGACCGACGCTGAGAAGTCCGAGGCGGCTGGGGTACGCGACTACCTCAAGGCCCTGGAACAGAACGCTCCCCGTCGGGGACGCAAGCGGACCCCGGAGAGCGTGGCCCGACAGATCGCCGCCGTGGGCGCTCAGATGGCCGAGGCCACCGTCACCAAACGCCTGGGCCTGATCCAGCAGCGCATCGACCTCGAGACCGAGCGGGAAGCGCTGGCCGCCGCCGAAACCATTGACATGACGGCCCTCGAAGCCGAGTTCGTGCAGCACGCCGCGGCCTACGGGGCTCGCCGGGGTATCTCCTACGGTGCCTGGCGCGAGATCGGCGTCTCGTCGGACACCCTCAAGTCAGCCGGTATCCGACGCAGTAGCTGAGAGACCGGTAGCTGAGCAGCGGGTTTCAGGCGGCGTCAAGCAGCGAACTGATCAGCACCGCACCGTCAGCGCTACCCAGCAGTTCGTCACAGGCCCGCTCCGGGTGGGGCATGAGTCCGACCACATTGCGACCTTCGTTGCACACGCCGGCAATGTCGTCCACCGACCCGTTGGGATTATCCACGTAACGAAGGACGATCCGGTCCTCGTCGCGTAATCGGGCCAATGTCTCGGCGTCACACGTGTAATTGCCCTCAAAGTGGTTGATGGGCACCAACAATTCCGACCCCACCGCCGCCCGACGGGTCAGGGAAGAATCCGAGGACTCCACCCGCAGCACCGTGGGCTGGCACAGGAACTTCAGGCCACTGTTCTTCTGCAGTGCGCCGGGTAGCAGCCCGGCCTCGGTCAACACCTGAAAGCCGTTGCAGATGCCAACCACCGACCCACCGTCCGCGGCAAACCGAGCAATGGCGCCCATCATCGGCGAAAAGCGGGCAATGGCCCCCGGCCGCAGGTAGTCGCCATGGGCGAACCCACCGGGAACGATCACCGCGTCTACGCCGGTCAGATCCTCATCGCCATGCCAAAGCAGACGACCATCACCGCCGAGCCCCTCCACGGCAGCAACCGCATCCATCTCACAGTTTGTGCCGGGAAAGACCACGACACCCACGGCAGTCGCCATCAGGCATGGTCTCCGGTCGGGCCATCGGCCGGGGTCACCATCACCGTGGCGTCCTCAATCACCGGGTTGGTCAGAAACGACGCACTCAGGTCCTCGGACCGGCGCGTCGCCTCAGCCTCGTCGGTCGCCTCGATGGCGAACCGGACCGTCTTGCCCACCGTCACGCCGGCCACACCGTCGTAGCCCAGGGCGGGCAGAGCCCGCTCGATCGTCGCTCCGGCCGGATCGGCAATGCCGCCTCGCAACCTGACGTCCACCATTACGTCGAACTTCATCGTCGTCTCCTCTCGGGATGCACTCTCATCAGACCGGTCAGCCACCCACGCCAGGCCAGTCGGCGAACGACCGGCCGGTGATCCGCTCGTAGGCCTCCACGTAACGCGACGAGGTGGCCGAGATGACCTCGTCGGGCAGCAGTGGCGGCGGCGGCTGTTTGTCCCAGTCCAGGCCATCGAGGTGGTCGCGGACGGGCTGCTTGTCAAACGACGGTGGCGTGGCGCCCGGCTTCCATGCCTCGGCGGGCCAGAACCGGGACGAATCCGGAGTGAGGACCTCGTCAGCCAGCACCAGACGGCCGTCAACCATGCCGAACTCGAACTTGGTGTCGGCGATGATGAGGCCCCGTTCTGCGGCCCACTCGGCGCCCCGCAGGTAACAGGCAATCGACGCCTCACGGGCTGCTTCGGCCACCTCGGTACCCACCAGATCGACGGACTCGGCGTACGAGATGTTGACGTCGTGGCCCTCGTCGGCCTTGGTCGACGGGGTAAACACCGGTTCGGAAAGGCGGCTGGCCTCAAGTAGGTCGTCAGGCATCAAGGTGCCGTGCATGGTTCCCGAGGCTCGGTACTCCTTCCACGCCGAACCGGTGATGTAGCCCCGGACGATGCACTCGATGGGCAACATCTCGGCCCGGTGGCAAAGCATCGTCCGCCCGGCTAGTTCTGCGAGAACCTCCGGTGGCGCACCATCCGGCTGACCGACGCTCAGGATCTGGTCAAGGTCCGCTGTGTCCGTCGAGATGAGATGGCCGTCGACAAGGTCGGCAAACTGCTCAAACCAGAAGGCGGTCATAGCGGTGAGCACCCGACCCTTGTCGGCAATGAGCTCAGCCATCACCACGTCGAAGGCCGAGATCCGGTCCGAGGTGACCATCAATAGGCGGTCGTCACCGGCGTCATAGACGTCCCGCACCTTCCCCGAGTGCAGATGGGGCAGCGGGATCTGTGGACTCATGTCTCTCCGGGTGTTTACAGGATCGGTTCCGGATCGTAGGCCGCGGCATGCGGGTGGGCGGCCACCACCTCGGCGACCCGTTCGATCACCGCCGCGACCTGGGCCGAGGCGTTTCCGACGAAGGCCGACGGATCATCCAACAGGGCTTCCAGCGCGGCACGATCCAGGGGCAGGCGATCGTCGGCAGCCAGTCGGTCCAGGAGATCGGTCTCCGACACCCCCTCTTCGCGACGGGCCAGCGCTGCACCGACGGCATGGGCCTTGATGACCTCGTGGGCTTCCTCCCGACCCATGCCGGCCTGCACGGCTGCAACCAGCACCCGGGTGGTGGCCAGAAACGGCAGGTACTGCCGGAGCTCACGTTCGACGACTGCCGGGTAGGCACCGAACTCATCGAGCACGGTGAGGAACGTCTGGAACAGGCCATCGGCGGCAAGGAAGGCGTCGGGGAGGGCGATGCGACGCACCACCGAGCAACTCACGTCACCCTCGTTCCACTGGTCTCCAACCAGCCCGCCGACCATGGCCAAGTGGCCTCGCAGGACCACGGCTAGGCCGCCGACCCGTTCGCACGACCGGGCGTTCATCTTGTGGGGCATGGCCGACGACCCGACCTGCCCGGGGCGAAAGCCCTCAGTGGCCAACTCGTTGCCTGCCATGAGCCGGACGGTGCGAGCTAGGTTCGCCGGCCCACCGGATGCCTGGACGAGGGCCGACACCACGTCAAAGTCCAACGACCGTGGGTACACCTGCCCCACAGAGTCCAGTACCCGGTCGAAGCCGAGGTGTCCGGCCACCAGCGACTCGAGGCGGTCCAACTTTGAGGCATCACCGTCGAACAGGTCGAGCTGGTCCTGCTGGGTACCGACCGGGCCCTTGAGGCCCCGTAGCGGGTAGCCGGCCAGCAGGTCGGTCACCCGACGAAGGGAGACCAACAGCTCCTCGGCGGCCGTGGCGAACCGCTTGCCCAGAGTGGTGGCCTGGGCGGCCACGTTGTGGCTACGACCGACCATGACGAGCCCGTCGTGCTCGGCGGCCAGACGGGCCAGACGGGCCAGAGCGGCCACCATCCGGTCGCGCACCACTTCGAGGCTGCGACGCACCTGGAGTTGCTCGACATTCTCGGTGAGGTCACGCGACGTCATGCCCTTATGGATGTGCTCGTGGCCGGCCAGCGCGCAGAACTCCTCTATGCGGGCCTTGACGTCGTGACGGGTCACCCGTTCACGATTACGGATCGAGTCCAAGTCGACCTGGTCGACTACCGCCCGGTGATCGTCGACCACAGTGTCGCCGATGGTCACGCCGAGTTCCTGCTGCGCTTCCAGCACGGCGATCCAGAGCTCACGCTCCATGACCACCTTGGCTTCTGGCGTCCAAAGGTCGACCATCGGTCGGCTGGCGTAGCGGGAGGCGAGGACGTTTTCCATGAGTGGCAGGTGCGGAGTTCGGCGGTTGACGGGTCTGACTACTTCGGGACCATCTCGGCGCGGTGCGCCTCGAGTTCGGCCACCAGTGCCGGATCGGAGATGCCCAACATCTGGACGACCAGGAGGGCAGCGTTCATCGCGCCGTCGACTGCCACGGTGGCCACCGGGATTCCCTTTGGCATCTGGACGGTGGCCAGCAACGAATCCCATCCGTTGATGGCGCCGCCGGACAGGGGCACGCCGATCACCGGAAGCGTGGTCTGGGCCGCAACCGCTCCGGCTAGGTGGGCTGCCATGCCAGCTCCGCAGATGATGGCCTGGTACCCGGCCTCGCGGGCACCCGAGACGAACTCGGAGACCAGCTTCGGGCTTCGGTGGGCCGACATGACCCTCACGTCGGCGTCGATCCCGTACCGCTCGAGGGTCGCCGCGGCGGGCGCCATCTTGTCGCCGTCGTTCGGCGAACCCATCAGCACCGCTACTCGGTAACCCATACTTTTGCTCCTGTTCTCCGGACCCGTATCAGGTCCTCTCTGGTTCCGGATTGATTCTGACCGAGATCAGCGGGTCGGATTCGCCGCTATGTCGGTCCGGTACTGCATACCGGGCCACGAGATCACCGACACCGCCTCGTAGGCACGTCGGCGAGCTTCGCTGACTGTCGGCCCCTGACCGGTGACGGTCAACACTCGTCCTCCAGTCGTGACCAGGCATCCGTCTCGATCACCCACTCCGGCGGCGAACACGCTCACCCCGTCGATCGCCGAGGCGTCGGCCAGACCCTGGATCGGGTCGCCGGTGCGCGGTGCGGTCGGATAGTTCTCAGACGCGCAGACCACGGTGACCGCCGCTCCGTCATCGAACGTCGGTTGGTCGGCCCGTCCGGCCAAGTCGCCGGTCGCCGCGGCGGCCAACAGGACACCGAGGTCGCTGGTGAGTCGGGGCAACACCACCTGGGTCTCCGGATCACCGAATCGCACGTTGTACTCAAGCACCCGGGGTCCAGTCGGGGTGTACATCAACCCGCAGTACAGGACGCCCCGGTAGTCGATGCCCCGTGCCCGCAGGGCAGCCAGGGTGGGTCGCACCGCCGTGTCCATGAGATCGTTGACCGTCGCACTGGTGGCCAACGGGACCGGCGAATAGGCGCCCATCCCCCCGGTGTTCGGGCCGGCGTCGCCGTCACCTAGTCGCTTGAAATCCTGAGCGGGGGCCAGGGCCACCGCGTCATGTCCGTCGCAGATGGCCAGCACTGAAAGTTCGGGCCCAGTCAGGCCCTCCTCGATGACCAACGTGCGGCCGGCGTCGCCGAAGGCGTCCCCGGAGAGGTACGACCGAACGGCATCGACAGCCTCGGCGCGATCGGTGGTGACCACCACGCCCTTGCCGGCCGCCAAGCCGTCGGTCTTGACCACGAAGAGACCGTCCATGGTGTCCAGGAAGGCCAGGGCGGCGGCCTCGTCGGAGAACGTCCCGTGAGCCGCGGTCGACACGCCAGCCTCGACCAAAACCTCCTTCATCCACGCCTTGGAGCCCTCCAGGCGGGCACCGTCGGCGCCCGGTCCAAAGACCAGCTGGCCGGCAGCCCTCAGGCGGTCGGCCAGCCCGTCGACCAGTGGCGCCTCGGGGCCGATCACGAAGAGGTCGGCGTCGATTTCGCTGGGCGGCATGTCCACCGACCCGGGGATACCCGGGTTGCCGGGAGCCACCACCACGTCGTGGTGGTGGCCCAGTACGTGGGCCAGCGCGTGCTCCCGCCCTCCGGAACCGACCACACAGACCCTCATCCGTCCCCCCGCCCCGTGACCGGCCGGCTCAGACGGCGAACCGCAGAACCTGGTGGCGACCCGGACCGATACCCACCATGTCCACCGGAACGCCGACCTGATGCTCGACGAAGGCCAGGTAGTCCTCAGCCTCGCGTGGCAGTTGCGACCGTTCGGTGATATCGGATAGGTCCACTCCCCAACCGGGGAGGTCCTCGTAGATCGGTATGGCCCGATGCAGGACCGACTGGTGGTACGGCAACTGGTCGTGGCGCTCGCCGTCGGCCTCGTAGGCCACGCAAACCCGGATGGTTTCGAGCTGGTCGAGCACGTCGAGCTTGGTGATGGCCAGTTCAGAGAGCGAATTGACCCGGGCCGCGTACCGAAGCATCACGGCATCCAACCATCCCGGACGGCGACGCCGACCCGTATTGGTGCCGTACTCGTGGCCCACGTCCACGAGGTAGTCGCCGACCTCATCGAACAGTTCGGTGGGGAACGGTCCGGCACCCACGCGGGTGACGTAGGCCTTGGCGATCCCGATGACCCGGTCGATGTCGCGCGGTCCGATACCCGCGCCCGTGCACGCGCCGCCGGCCACCGGATTCGACGAGGTCACAAATGGGTAGGTGCCGTGGTCGACGTCCAGGAAGGTGGCCTGGGCGCCCTCCATGAGGACGCGGCCGCCACCGTCTAACTCGTCGTGGACCAGGCCTACGGCGTCACATATGTGGGGAGCTAGCCGGGGGGCACACCGGCCCAAGTACTCCTCGGCCACCTCGTCGGCGTCGACGGGCAGCCGGTTGAAGACCCGGGTCAGCACCTTGTTGGTGTGCTCCAGGGCGGCTCGCAACTTCTCGCGGAAGATCTTCTCATCGAGAAGGTCCTGGACCCGGATGCCGACCCGCATGGACCTGTCGGCGTACGCCGGACCGATGCCCCGCTTGGTGGTACCCAACTTGTTCTTGCCTAGGTGGCGCTCGTGGAGAGCATCGAGCTCCTGATGGTACGGGAGGATCAAGTGGGCGTTTCCGCTGAGGCGGAGATTGGCCGTCGACACGCCGCGGGACTCGAGCATGTCCATCTCGGCGATGAGGACGCGGGGATCAACCACCACGCCATTACCGATAACCGGGGTGACGTGGGGATAGAGGACACCACTGGGAACGATCTGGAGGGCGAAGGACTCGCCGTCGACCACCAGCGTGTGGCCGGCGTTGTGGCCACCCTGATAGCGGACGACCATCGACATCTCGCCAGCGACGAGGTCGGTGAACTTGCCCTTGCCCTCGTCGCCCCACTGTGTCCCTACGACGACGGTCGCGGGCACGGCACCTCTCCTGGATCGGGTCCCTTACGGACCGAGCCTACCGTCCTCGTGAACGCCCAGTTCCGTCGCTTTAGTCGCCGATCGGGACCATTCCGGGGGTCAATCCTGCGCGTTCGCCGCGCAAGATCCAAAGTCTCCCCAGCCCCCTGTGGACAACCCCCACCCACCAGTGGAGACAAGGGCTCCGCTGTGGACTGGAACACCTTCTCGTTGCCTCCAGAGGGCCGAAAAACAGCGTCGTGAGGGCCTGGATCCGCTTCGGGAACCAGTAGGAAACCGCAGGTCAGCGGGTCCGGCGGCCCCGGTAGATGGTGACGCTCTGATCCACCGGGACGAGGTCGCGGCGGTACTGGCGGTGCACGTTGGCGACCGCCCGATCACCCTCCAATTGTGTGGTGGCCAACTCGGCCTCGAGACGAGCCACCTCGGCTTCGAGGGCCAGCACCCGCTTCACCCCGGCGAGGTTCAGGCCCTCCTCGGTGAGCTGGGCGATCCGCAGCAGCATGACGATGTCAGTCTCGCTGTACCGACGGTTGCCGCCGGTTGTACGGGCCGGGTCCACCAGGCCACGGCGCTCATAGATCCGCAGCGTCTGGGGATGCATGCCGGCCAGCTCGGCGGCCACCGAGATGACGTAGACGGCCTGATCGGGTCCGGGGCGGGGCAAGGGGCTCATGGGGTCTCACCGTTGAGTCTGTCAGGTGGCGGATCGTCATGTTCTTGAGGTTCCTGTCCCTGAGGTTCCTGCGGGTTCGTCCGGGCAGCCATCGCCTCGGCCAGGACCTCGACGGCTTCAAGTTCCGCCTCGGTGGGGTCGGTGGGCACCTCAACCTCGACGCTGACCAGCAGATCGCCGGTCCCGCCCCTCTCCGGGACGCCCCGCTTCTTCACCCTGAAGGTCTGGCCGCTGCGGGTCCCGGCCGGCACCTTGAGCGTCACCGTGCCACCGTCCAGGAGGGGCACCTCGATCTCGGAACCCAAAACCGCCTGGGGGTAGGTCACCGGGACAGACACCGTGAGGTGCCGCCCTCGCCGACCGAACCGGGCATCGGGTTCGACGGCCACCACGATGAACAGGTCGCCATCGGGTCCGCCTCGACCCGGCTCGCCGCGCCTCTTCAGGCGAATGCGTTGTCCCTCATCGACGCCGGCGGGGATCCGGACCTTGACCTCCCGGGGGCGTCGCTCGACCCCACTCGCCTGGCACGACCCACACGGGTCGTCAATCTGGCTACCCCGACCACCGCACTGGCCACAGGGCCGGCTGAACGAGAACGGGCCCTGGTCCTCGGCCTGGACGCCGCGGCCGCCGCAGGCCCCACAGGCCGTCGGTCGGGTTCCTGGGCGGGCGCCGCTTCCCGAACAGGTGCTGCAAACCGTGTCGCTGACCAAATGAACTGAGGTGGTGGCGCCATTAACCGCTTCGGTGAACGAGAGAGTGAGGCGGGTCTCGAGGTCGGCGCCGCGCTGGCCCCGACCACCACCTCGACCACCGCTGAACGCGCCACCGAACAGGTCGCCCAGGTCGAATCCGCCCATGCCGCCGGCACCTGGGAAGCCACCCCCCATGCCTCCACCCGGGCCAGAACCGAATCCACCCATGGGGCCCATCTGTCGAATCTGGTCGTACTCGGCCCGGCGAGACTCGTCGCCCAACACGTCGTAGGCGGCCGAGACCTCCTTGAACCGGGCCTCTGAGGTCTCGTCGCCCGGATTGGCGTCGGGGTGCAACTGGCGGGCCAGTTTTCGGTAGGCCTTGGTGACCTCCTTGGCCGACGCCTGCTTCGAGACGCCCAGCGTGGCGTAGAAGTCCTTCTCGAACCACTCGCGCTGGGCGGTCATCGGGTGGGCTCCTCGTCCGGTTCGGTTCGGATCGCGGTTCAGCCGCGCACTCGGACCATGGCCGGGCGCAGCACGCGTCCTTCCCACGCATAGCCGCGCCGCAGGACCTCGACGACCACCTGTCCGGCATCATCTCCATCGGCGGCCGGCTCGTGGAGGACGGCATCGTGTCGGTTGGGGTCGAACGGCTCATCGACCGGATCGAGCACTTCGAGTCCGACAGGCTCCAAGGCCTGGACCAGCGACGCCCGGATGGGGGCCACGTCGTCAGCGCCGTGCTCAAGGGCAAGATCGCAGGCGTCGAACACCACCAGAAGCTTCTCGGCTAGATCACCGCGGGCCCGACCACCCACCTCGGTGATGCGACGGTCGGCCTGCTTTCGGTAGTTGGCGAACTCGGCTGTCACCCGTTGGAGGTCCGACAGGTACCCGTCCCGCTCAGCTTCCAGAACAGCCATCAAATCTAGAACCGGGTCACCGGTCCCCTCAGCCTCGTCCAACGGCAGACCGTCAACCGGGATCTCATCGGAAGCTGTCGGATCGACGGGGTTGTCGACCTCTCCGGTCGGCGAAGCGTCGGACACCGACCCGGAGACGTCTGTCAAAGGGTCTGTGGACGGGAATCCGGCGTGCACATCGTCGGGTGACTGGCTTTCCGAGGACGCGCCCTCGTCGCTCATGACTCGTCGACGATCTCCGCGTCAACCACGTCGTCGTCGGATCCGGCGGCAGACCCGCTCGCGCCGGCCGCATCCGACTCGGCCTGGGCGGCCTCGTACAGCCGCTGGCCGAACTCCTGGCTAGCGGCCATGAGCGCCTCGGTGGCCGAGCCGATGGCCTCGACGTCGTCCTCGCCCAAGGCCTTCTTCAGACCCTCGAGCTTCTCAGTAACGTTGGTGGTCTCATCCTCGGTGAGCTGGTCGCCCTGGTCGGCCAGCAACTTGTCGGTCTGGTACACGAGGTTGTCGGCGTTATTGCGAACCTCAGCCTCTGCCTTGCGCTTCTGATCCTCATCAGCATGGGACTCCGCATCGCGCACCATCTGATCGATGACGTCCTTGTCGAGCGACGACTGACCGGTGATGGTCATGGACTGTTCGTTGTCGGTCGCTCGGTCCTTAGCCGACACGTGGACGATGCCGTTGGCGTCGATGTCGAAGGTGACCTCGATCTGGGGGGTCCCCCGGGGGGCGGGCGGCAGGTCGACCAGCTGGAACTTGCCCAGCGTCTTGTTGAACTGCGACATCTCGCGTTCGCCCTGCAGCACGTGGATCTCGACGGACGGCTGGCCGTCCTCGGCGGTGGTGAAGACCTCGGACCGCTGAATCGGAATGGTGGTGTTGCGCTCGATGAGCCGGGTCATGACGCCGCCCTTGGTTTCAATGCCCAACGACAGCGGGGTCACGTCCAGCAGGAGCACGTCCTTGACCTCGCCGACCAGCACGCCGGCCTGGACCGCGGCGCCGATGGCCACCACCTCGTCCGGGTTGACGTTCTTAGACGGGTCGCGGCCGGCAATCTCCTTAGCCAGATCGACCACCGCGGGCATCCGGGTGGAGCCGCCGACCAGGATCACGTGGTCGACCTCGCCCTTGGAGAGACCGGCGTCCTTTACGGCCTGCTCGAACGGCGACCGGCAACGGGCCAGTAGGTCAGCGGTGAGCTCTTGGAACTTGGCCCGGGTGAGCGTGTAGTCGAGGTGCAACGGCCCTGAGTCGGTGGCCGTCACGAACGGCAGGTTGATCTGTGTCTGCTGGACCTGGGACAACTCGATCTTGGCCTTCTCGGCCGCCTCCTTGAGGCGCTGGGCGGCCATGGCATCAGCACCCAGGTCGACGCCGTGGTCGTTGCGGAACGAGGTGACGAGCCACTCGATGACGGCGTCGTCCCAGTCGTCGCCGCCGAGGCTGGTGTCGCCGTGGGTGGCCTTCACCTCGAAGACACCGTCACCGATCTCGAGCACCGACACGTCGAACGTGCCGCCGCCGAGGTCGAAGACGAGGATCGTCTGCTCGGAGTCATCCTTGTCGAGGCCGTAGGCGAGTGCGGCGGCCGTGGGCTCGTTGATGATCCGCAGCACCTCGAGGCCGGCGATCTGGCCCGCCTCCTTGGTGGCGGTGCGCTGGGCATCGTCGAAATAGGCGGGCACCGTGATCACGGCCTGGTCGACGGTGGTCCCGAGGTAGGCCTCGGCGTCACGCTTGAGCTTCTGGAGCGTGCGGGCCGAGATCTCCTGAGCGGTGTAGTCCTTGCCGTCGATGTTCTCGGTCCAACTGGTGCCCATCTGGCGCTTGACGGACCGGATGGTGCGCCCCGGGTTGGTGATGGCCTGTCGCTTGGCCACCTCGCCGACGAGGACCTCGCCGTCCTTGGCGAACGCCACCACCGACGGAGTGGTGCGCGAGCCCTCGGCGTTGGCGATGACGACGGGGTCGCCGCCCTCGAGGACGCTGACGACCGAGTTGGTGGTTCCGAGGTCGATTCCCACGGCCTTGCCCATGATTGGTGCTCCTATTTTCCTTTTGAGGATTTTCTGTTGCGATTGTTCTGTTGCAGTTTTCTGTGGCGGCCCGGACCCGGTGCGGGTCAGGTCCGACGGAGAAGATCTGTCGAAGGGGCGGATGGGCCCCGTCGGCCCGGGTTGGGGGAGGGATCCCGGTACCGACGGTGCAGGCTATGGACTGCCTGCCATGGCACCACCCTTTATTGCTATTCAACACTCTAGTTAGTTGAGTGTCTCTATAGCAACTTCTGAGGCCAGATTTCTCCTGACCGTCGAAAAGCCATCCGATACGGTGGTCTGATGCCCACGTTGATCCTGCTCAGGCACGGCCAGAGCACTTGGAATGCCACCAACCAGTTCACCGGCTGGTACGACTGCGACCTGACCCCACAGGGCGAGGCCGAAGCGCAGGCCGGGGCCCGACTACTGGCCGGGGCCGGGCTCCTTCCCGACGTGGTCCATACTTCGCTGCAGATCCGGGCCATACGGACCGCCGAGCTTGCCCTGGCCGAACTCGGACGGTCATGGATCCCGGTGCGTCGGGACTGGCGGCTCAACGAACGCCACTACGGCGACCTAACAGGCCTCGACAAGGCCGAGACCAGGCAACGTCACGGCGACGAACAACTCCAGGCCTGGCGTCGCGGCTATGCGACCCCGCCGCCACCCATCGCCGATGACAACCCGTTCAACCCCAACGACGACGAGCGCTACGCCGGCATCGAACCACCGCTGGCCGAATGCCTGGCCGACGTCGTGGTCCGGATGCTCCCCTACTGGGACGAGGCCATTGCCCCCGACCTCCGGGCCGGTCGGATCGTCCTGGTAGCCGCCCACGGCAACAGCCTCCGTGCCCTGTGCAAGGAACTGGACGGGATCTCCGACGAGGACATCGCGGAACTCAACATCCCGACCGGCATGCCACTGCGATACGACCTCGACGACGACCTTCGACCGCTGGAGGCCAAGGCCGTCTTGGAGCGCTCACTGGACCCCGAGGCTGCCCGGGCCACCGCCGAGGCCGTGGCCCGCCAGGCCGGCTGACCCCGGACCCTTTCTTAAGCATCCGGTCCCAGGGCTGCATCCTGGCCGCCGGCTGATCCGACCCGTTTCCAACCGTCCCGTTTCCAACCGGGTTGGGCTGCCCGACCGGAGTTCGCGGAGGCCAGCGGAAGCGACCGTGATAACCCGCGACAGATAGTCTCCGGTCGCCATGACTGACACTTCTGCACCCGACGAGGCCGCCCGGCGGTTCCGCCCCAACCACGCCGTCATCGGGCTGGGCGTCCTGGTCGCCCTGTTCACCGCTGCATCCGGCGTTGCCTCACTGGTCAACGAGTTCCACGACGACTCCCCGATCACCCGCGAAGTCTTCGCCAACATTCCGGGACCGTTGAAGTTGGCCTTCTACTCCGTCATCCCGATGCTGATTGTCTACGGGGCCGTCCTGTTCTCCTACCGAGTCCAGAACTGGCAGCGGGGCGCCCCCGACGACCGGTCCACGAAGCCGGCCAACGCCAAGCGGCGATTCGGTGATTTCCGGTCCGGCGTCTACATGCAGACCCTGCTTCGGGAGCCCGCAGCAGGCGTCATGCACGCCCTCATCTACTTCCCGTTCCTGATCCTGCTGGCCGTGACCACGGTGCTGGAAATCAACCACCAGGTCCCGGAGGGCATGAAGTTCCTGCACGGCGACGTGTACCGGGCCTACACCGCGGTGGGCGACATCGCCGGTGTGCTCTACCTCATCGGCGTGACGTGGGCGGTGCTGCGGCGCTACGGACCCCGCCGGTTCCGGCCCTATCGCATCCGCATCAAGTCCAAGCCGGAACACGCCGCGGTGCTGCTCATCTTCCTGGCCATCGGTGTCACCGGCTTCGGCGCCGAGGCGTTCCGCATCGCCCTGCAGGACACCGCCCCCGGCGGGCACGGTGCCGATCCCGAGACGTGGTCGGTGGTCGGCTACCCATTGGCCATGGCCATCGGCGAGGCCGAGTGGCTGGTCGACGACGTGGCCGGCTGGCACCAGGGCTGGTGGATCGCCCACGTGGCCTCGTTCATGGCCTTCCTGGCCCTGCTGCCCATCACGATGATCCGTCACATGTTCACGTCGCCGTTGAACATGTACCTGAAGGACCGGTCCCGCCCCAAGGGCGCCATGAAGCCGATGCCCAACCTCATGGAGACCGAGTTGGAGAGCTTCGGTGCATCGACCATCGAGGACTTCACCTGGAAGCAGCTGCTGGACACCGACTCGTGCACCATGTGCGGCCGCTGCACCAGCGTCTGCCCGGCGCATGCCACCGGCAAGCCGCTGGACCCCCGAGAGATCGTGCTCAAAACCGGTGAGGTCATGGCAGCCACCGGCCAGACGGCAGTGTCTCCCCCCATCGGGACCGATGCCGAGGTCACCGTTCCGGCCAACTGGATGTTCGACCGCATCACCAACGATGAGCTCTGGTCGTGTACGTCGTGTCGGGCGTGTGACGAGATCTGCCCAGTCAACATCGAAATCCTGGACAAAATCCTGGACATGCGGCGCTACCTGTCGCTTATGGAGTCTGACTTCCCTAGCGAGTTGGGAGCGGCCTACCGGTCAATGGAGAACTCGGGCAACCCGTGGGGCCTGTCCCAGAGCGAGCGGGCTGACTGGGTGGGCGATCTGGAGGGCATCGAGGTGCTCGACGGCGGCGACCCCTTCGAGGCCGAGTACCTCTACTGGGTGGGTTGCGCCGGATCGTTCGACGACAAGAACAAGAAGGTCTCACGGGCGATGGCCACGCTCATGCAGCGGGCCGGTGTGTCGTTCTCAATCCTCGGCCCGGCCGAGATGTGCACCGGCGACCCGGCCCGACGATCAGGCAACGAGTACATCTTTCAGATGCTGGCCATGCAGAACGTCGAGACGCTCGACGGCATGGGCGTCAAGAAGATCATCACCCAGTGCCCGCACTGCTTCAACACGCTGGCCAACGAGTACCCGCAGATGGGCGGTCACTACGAGGTGGTGCACCACAGCCAGTTCCTCGAATGGTTGATCGCCGAGGGAAAGCTGGATATGAGCGATGCCCGACTCGACGAGCGAGTCGTGTACCACGACTCCTGCTACCTGGGTCGCCACAACGACGTCTACTCAGCGCCCCGCAACGTGATCGGAAGCCTGGCCGGCATCGATCTGGTGGAAGCCGAGCGCCAAGGCACCAAGGGGATGTGCTGCGGTGCGGGTGGCGGCCGCATGTTCATGGAGGAGCACATCGGCAAGAACATCAACGTCGAGCGCTCACAGGAACTACTGGCCACCGGCGCGACACGCATCGCCACAGCGTGTCCGTTCTGCTTCATCATGATCGACGACGGCGTGAAGGGTGAAGGCGTCGACGAGTCCGACGTGAAGGTGGGCGACATCGCCCTACACCTCCTCGAAGCACTCGACGCCGGCTCCGAGTAGCGGGTTCCCCAACGGCAAGCTCCCTGGTCACGAGCGCCCGCGGGCGAATCAGCGGTTGAAGTTTTCCCAGTAGCGACTGGGTCGCGGGCCTTCCTGGCCCCGGTACTTCGACCCGAGCTCGCTTGACCCATAGGGCCGATCGGCCGCCGTGGTCATCCGGACGAACGAGATCTGTCCGATCTTCATGCCCGGGTAGAGGGTGATGGGGAGGCTGGCCACGTTGGACAGCTCAAGGGTGAGCTGTCCGTCCCAGCCGGCGTCCACGTAACCGGCCGTCGAGTGGATGAGCAGCCCCAGCCGTCCGAGGCTCGACTTGCCCTCCAGGCGGGCCACTAGATCATCGGGTACGGCGACGCGTTCCGAAGTGGAGCCGAGCACGAACTCACCCGGGTGGAGGATGAACGGATCGTCCTCATCGGCCTCAACCTGCTCGGTGAGCTCGGTGAGGTCCTTGCGAACATCGATGTGGCCCATGGTGTGGTTGCGGAACACGAGGAACCGGTGGTCGAGGTGGAGGTCGATCGACGACGGCTGCACGCAGGAATCATCGAACGGCTCGACCACGATGCGGCCCGCGGCGATCTCCTCACGGAGGGTTCGGTCGGAGAGGATCATGCGGCGCTGATGCTACCCAGCCGCCCGGTCGGCAATAAGCGAGAGGATCTCAAACATCACGGCCATCGACCGGTAGCTGGTGATGGCGTTGGGTGAGTCGACGGTCGGCATGAGGCACACCACGTCGCCACCAATCACGTTCTTTCCCCGTACCGACCGCAGGAGCTGAGTGACTTGGTCGATGCCAAAGCCCTCGATGCCAGCCTCGATGTTGGCCACGCCGGGAGCCACCGTCGGGTCGAGGCAGTCCAGGTCGAAGGTGATGTAGAGCGGTCGGTCGCCAATGCGCTCATCTATGACCTCCATGACCCGCTCGGGGCCCATCTCGTCGTAGTCAACCTTGCGGATCACTTCGTAGCCCAGGGCGTACGACGGGTCAGTCCAGCCCAGCGAACGGACGTTGCCCCGGATGCCGACCTGAACCGAGTGGGTGGGATCCACGTGGCCCTCCTCGACCAGGTAGCCGGCCCAGTGGGCAGCCGACTTCACCGCTCCGAGGAAATGCGGAATGGAGTGATAGGCATCAGTGTGGGCGTCGAAGTGCAGCAGACAGGCCTTCTCGCCGCCGGTGAGGCGGGCCCCTTCGCCGGCGATGCCCTGGAGAATCCCACCGGTGATGGAGTGGTCCCCGCCGATGGACACTGGCCGGCACCCTGCCTCGCCAACCTCGCGGTAGAAGTCGGTGATGGCCTCGATGCAAGCCTCGTTGTCGTTGGCCCGGGGCAGGGGGACGTCACCCAGGTCGTGGATACGGGACATCTCCCACGGGTCGAGTCCGAACGCGTCGTGGACCCGCCGGCCAAGAGCCGAGATGTCCCGGACGGCCCGGGGGCCGAGGTGCTGGTCACGTTGGGTGGTGCCGTTGCCCGTGCTGTGAGGCACCCCGATCAAGCCGATATCGGCGTTGGCCGGGTTGGGATCATGTTCGCACCGGAAGAGCGTGGGGATGCCGTGCCAGTACAGGCCCTCCATCATCCGGTCCTCGTCAGTACGCTCCATCACCTCTCCTAGTCCTTCTGTCTGCTCTCGTTAGTCGCCGAACCGGAAGCGCCTTCTCAGCGGCGGGGGTTCCTACTGAACACGTCGCGGATCAGCGGTAGGTAGTACTCGAACGGGTTCGAGTCGTAGGACGGGTCGAAGGCCGGGGCGTCGTACTCCGAACAGAACGTGGCGCAGTAGTCGAAATGCTCGTGGCCGTCAAACTTGTCGCGGGTGTCGCGGTCCATGCCGAGGTGGTGCCAAAAGTAGTACCCCTGGAAGATGCCGTGGTTTTCGACCATCCAATGGTTGGCCTCCGACACGAAAGGCTTGAGGATCGCCGCGGCCACGTCAGGGTGGTTGTACGGGGTGAGCGGATCACCGATGTCATGCAGAAGGGCGCAAAGCACGTACTCGTCGTCACGGCCATCGCGTTCGGCCCTGGTGGCCGTCTGGATGCTGTGTTCGAGTCGGTCTACGGGGAAACCCCCGTAATCATTCCGAAGGTGTTCGAACTGCTCGATGATGCGGTCTGGTAGCCCCTGTTCGAGTTCGGCCCGCTGTTCCATGATCACCATCCAGTCCTCCTTCGTGGAGGTGGACATGTCGGTGAACGAGGCCCGGGGGCCCGGATCGATCAGGTCGGTCATGCGGAGTCTCCTGTTTCAGATGCGTCAGATGTTCTACCGAGAAAGTCAACCATGGTGGCCGCGTCGGCATCGGGGGTTGGGGCCGGGAGTGCCCAACGACAACTGGTGCCGATGCCTCTCCCGGCGGTGGGTTTATCCCTCGGCTTCGTCGTCAATGGGTCTCCCCGAGACCGGGTCCTCGGGCAACGGCCGGACCCGGGTCCGCCGCTTGCGCCGCTCGGGAATCATGTCGCGCATCTCGTCGAGGCGACCGAAGCACAGCAAGCGGTCGTTGGCCTCGAGTTCACGCTGACGACGGGGATTGGGGATGACCTGGGCGCCGCGGTGCAGTGTCAGTACCGAGATGTCGCGTTCCAGTAGGCCGGATTCCTCGATGGTCTGGCCTACGAACGTGCCGTCCTCGCGGACCAGGAGCTCAGCCACGCCGTAGCCCGTGCTAACCGTGAGGCGCTGGCGCACGTCCAGCTCGGGAAAGGCCACTTGGTTGTCAACGTAATCAATGACCGCGCCGGCGATGTCCAGTCCAGTGGCCGATTCGATGCCCTCCAGACCGGGTGACGAGTTGACCTCCATGACCAGCGGGCCTTCGGCTCCCTCCAGCATGTCCACCCCAGCCACCCGTAGACCCATGATCTGGGCAGCCCGCACCGCAGTGGTCTCGTACTCTTCGTCCAGTTCAACGGCCTCAACGGTGCCGCCACGATGCACGTTGGAGCGGAACTCATCGCCCGACGCGGTGCGTCTCATAGCACCGACAACCCGGTCGCCGACCACCAGTGCCCGGACGTCACGGCCTCGAGATTCCTCCACAAAGGCCTGGATCAGCACGTTCTGCTTGGCACTCTGGAGGGTCTCGATGATGGCCGAGGCCACTCGGGTGTCGGGGGCCAGGATCACCCCGATGCCCTGAGTGCCCTCCAGCAGCTTGATGACCACCGGGGCGCCACCCACCCGTTCGATAGCCGGCAGCACGTCATCGCGGTTGCGGGCGAAGGCGGTGGCCGGCATCCCGATCTCGTGGCGGGACATGATCTGGATGGCCCGGAGTTTGTCGCGCGAGTTGGCGATGCCGTTGGCGGTATTGGGCGTGTAGATGTCCATCTGCTCGAACTGGCGGACCACCGCGGTGCCGAAGTAGGTGATCGACGCTCCGATCCGGGGGATGATGGCGTCATAGTCCTCGATCGGTTGGCTCCGGTGCGCCATGTCCGGACCGTCGCCGGCCAGGTCGATAGCGAAGCGCAGCGTGTCCAGCACGTCGACCTCATGACCCCGGTCCAGGGCCGCGAGGTGCAGCCGCATTGTCGAGTACGAGTCAGGCTGTCGGGAGAGGATGGCGAGCTTCACGCCGGCTCCGGGATCGGGCGAGGAGATTCTGGTGGCACCATTATGGGGTGAATCGGTGGGTCGACACCCGCCTAACTGCCAGGAGAAGACCTCGTGCCCGAGAAGAAGCGGAAGCGCACACCAAAGAAGCCTCCGCCCGCGCTCGGTTGGCGTGAGTGGGTGGGTCTACCCGAACATGGCCTGGAGTGGGTGAAGGCCAAGGTTGATACCGGGGCCCGAACATCGTCACTACACGCTGCCGGACTACACACCTTCGAATTGGAGAACCGTGAATGGGTGCGGTTTTCGATCTACCCGTGGCAGCGATCGACGACTGATGCCATCCAGATCGAGGCCCGGGTGCTGGACCGCCGCCGGGTCCGCTCGTCCAGTGGCACGACCGAGCGGCGCCCCGTGGTGGTACTCCCGGTGCGAATGGGCAACAAGATCTATGACGTGGAGTTCACCCTCACTAGACGCGACGAGATGGGCTTCCGGATGCTGCTCGGCCGTCAGGCTCTCCGGGGCCGGTTCCTGATCGACACCGGCCGGTCCTACCTCCTGGGCCAGCCGCCTCGCACCGAACGACGGGCCAACCGGACCCCAAGTTCTGAGACGAACCCCAAGCCGGACAGAAACCCCGAGGTGTTCCCCGGTCCAGAGTCGGACCAAACTCCGACCAATGGCTGAACACGGATCGATCATCATCGGCGGGCACGAGGTCCGACAGGGCACCACCGACCACTTCGAATTGCCCATCGGTCGTCTGGTAACCGGAACCGACATGGCCCTACCCGTCCGGGTGGTCCACGGGGCCAAGCCCGGGCCGACCGCCTGGCTGAACGCGGCCATCCACGGCGACGAGGTAGGTGGCGTGGAGGTCATTACCCGGGTGCTTCGGGATCTCGACCCGATGGCCATGCGGGGAACGGTGCTGGCCGTGCCGGTAGTCAACGTGTGGGGCTTCGTGGGCGGAGACCGGTTCCTGCCCGACCGCCGCGACCTCAACCGCTCGTTTCCGGGGTCACCATCGGGTTCGCTGGCCGCCCAGATCGCCCACCTGTTCATGACCGAGGTAGTGGGCCGCTCAGTGGTGGGCATCGACCTCCACACGGCGAGCGACCACCGGTCGAACCTGCCTCAGATCCGGGCTGATCTGGACGACCCGGAGACCCGGCGTCTGGCCGAGGCCTTCAGTGCTCCGGTGATGGTGCACGCCCGGAACCGGGCCGGGACACTGCGGCAGGCCGCCACGCGACGTGGGGCCACTGTGCTGCTCTACGAGGCCGGTGAGGCGCTGAGATTCGACGAGACGGCTATCGCCACCGGAGTGGACGGGGTACGACGGGTCCTGGCCGCCATCGAGATCATCGACGGGCCGACCGCTGCGGATGACCCGTCTGCCGAGTCCCGGGCCACCGGCTGGGTCCGGGCCGGGCGCAGCGGCATCCTCCACCTGAGCGTCGACTTGGGTGACCGGGTCGAGCGCCGACAGGTGCTGGGCACCATCGACGACGCCTTCGGTAACGCGGTGGCCGCCGTCCGGGCGTCGAGGGGCGGCATGGTCATTGGGGTGACCCGCTCACCACTCGTCAACCGCGGAGACGCGGTGGCCCACCTAGCCGAAATCACCTGAATGAGGTCTACGGGAGCAGCCGGGCGGAAGGGAACCCGATGGGCGTCGCTACGCTGGCGGCTCTCCGCGGGTGTAGTTCAATGGTAGAACCCCAGCTTCCCAAGCTGATGACGGGAGTTCGATTCTCCTCACCCGCTCGCCGTCCCCGATCCTCATGCCCCTGGCCATTCGCACATCATCGAACTGGTCGACGCCACGCTGATCTCATCGGCACCGCCCAGATCCGGTCGTCGACCTAAAACGGAACCCCTCCGCTGTAGAGGAAGGCGCCGTACCGGAAGTTGTCCTAGAGCTTGTCCAGAGCCAGATAAGACCCCGGGCATCAGTTCGGTCCACGCTCATCGACGCCTTGATCCCGAGTCCGGCGACCTCGCCATGGACCACCACGACCCCGTGGAACCCCTTGCCAACTAGTCAAAGGTTTGACTAGATTGCGATGATGCGAACCCTCGAAAGCCATGTCTGCGGGTTCTGGCACTCTCCGACCGCCGACGGCACGGTGACCCACCACGCCGTCACCGGCGTACCGGTGGCGTCGGTGTCCAGTGCGGGAATCGACTTCAGCGCGACAACCGCCTACGCCCGCGATGTCGGTGGCCCCACCCTCCGCTCGATGAGCTTCCATGAGCGGGCCGCTCTCCTCAAGGCCGTGGGCCAACTCCTGCTAGCCGAGAAGGAATCGCTGTACGTCCTCTCCACAGCCACCGGTGCCACCCGGGCCGACTCGTGGATCGACATCGAGGGTGGGGCCGGGGTGTTGCTGGGTTACGCGTCCAAGGGTCGCCGCGAACTGCCCAACGGGACCGTGCTACTGGAGGGTGAGCCCGAGGTTCTAGCCCGAGACGGTTCGTTCCTGGCCGCCCACGTGGCTACCTCGCGCCTCGGTGTGGCCGTGCAGGTCAACGCCTTCAACTTCCCCGTCTGGGGGACACTCGAGAAGCTGGCCCCGGCGTGGCTGGCTGGCGTCCCGGCCATCATCAAGCCGGCCACCCCCACCGCCTTCCTGACCGAGGCCATGGTCCGCCTCATCGTCGATTCCGGGCTGGTGCCCGACGGTGCACTCCAGCTGGTGTGTGGAAGCGTCAGCGGCCTGCTCGACCACCTTGACGGTCAGGATCACGTGGCCTTCACCGGCTCGGCCGACACGGCAGCGATCCTTCGGGCCCACCCGACACTGGTGGCCCGCTCGGCCCGATTCAATGCCGAAGCCGACTCGCTGAACGCGGCAATCCTCGGCACAGCTGCCACACCCGGCACCACCGAGTTCGACCTCTTCACCTCCGAAGTGGTTCGGGAAATGACCGTCAAGGCCGGACAGAAGTGCACGGCCATCCGGCGGGCGCTCGTCCCCGCGACGCAGCTCGACGCCGTGGCCGACGCGCTAGCCACCGCGTTGGCCGACGTGCGGGTCGGCGACCCCGCCGATGAATCCACCCAAATGGGGGCCCTCGTCGGCACCACGCAGCGAGAGGAAGTACGCGGTGCGGTCATGAGCCTGCGATCGGCCACCGACGTGGTTGTCGACACCTGCACCTTTCATGACGTCGACCCGTCGGTCGGCGCCTTTCTGGCCCCCACCGTGCTTCGAGCCACCGATCCCACCGCCCGGTCTATCCACGCCACCGAGGCATTCGGTCCGGTCTGCACGCTCATTGGCTACGACGGTCCCGACGACGCCATCCGGCTGGCCGCTCTTGGCGCCGGCAGCCTGGTGGCCTCAGTGGTCACCCCCGACGTTGACGAGGCCGCGACCCTCACCCTGGGCATCGCTGCCCACCACGGACGAGTCCACGTGCTGGACGCCTCGACGGCCGCCACCTCCACCGGCCACGGCTCGCCGCTGCCCACCCTCGTGCACGGCGGCCCCGGACGGGCCGGCGGCGGCGAGGAGATGGGTGGCCTTCGGGGCATCCGCCACCACATGCAGACCTCGGCGATTCAGGGCTCGCCCGACGTGCTCACCGCGGTGACCGGCCAATGGATGCCCGGCGCCACCCGCCACGTCGACCGGGGCCACCCGTTCAAACTCCACTTCGACGACCTGGAACTCGGTACGGCCATCCGGACCGACAGTCGCACGGTCACTCTGGAGGACATCGAGGACTTCGCCCACAGCACCGGCGACCACTTCTACGCCCACATGGATGAACAGGCCGCAGCAGCCAGCCCGATCTTCGGCGGGCGGGTGGCTCACGGTTACCTCGTGCTGTCCTTGGCCGCCGGCCTGTTCGTGTGGCCCGATCCGGGGCCGGTGCTGGCCAACTACGGCATCGACCGATGTCGCTTCGCCAAACCCACCTACCCGGGCGACACCCTGACCGTCTGGCTGACCGCCAAGCGAAAGACCCTGCGAACCGGTGCCGGCTACGGCGAGGTGGCATGGGACGCCCAGGTGGTCAACCAGGCCGACGAAGTGGTGGCCGCCTACGACGTGTTGACCATGGTGGCCAATCGTCCCGGCGTGAACGGCGCGGCCGAGTCGAAACCAGCCTGATGGGACGTACCTGGGCATCGATGGACGAGTTCGAGGCGTTCCTCGACGACGGCGGCACCGTCGAGGCCGACGACGAGATGCCCGACGACTACCGGCAGGCGGTGTTCGCCTTCATCGAGATGCACGCCAACTCCGAACTCATGGGTGGTCTCACCGAACGAGACTGGATTCCCCGCACCCCCGGGCTTCGCCACAAGATGGCCGTCCTGGCCAAGACCCAAGATGAGATCGGCCACGGCCACCTGCTCTACATGGTGGCTGCCGACATGGGACTCAAGACCCGCCGCGAGATGCTGGAGGACCTGTTCGCCGGGCGGTCCAAATTCCACAACGTCTTCCACTACCGGGCCGCCACGTGGGGCGACCAGGTTGCCATCTCGTTCCTGGTCGATGCCGCGGCACTGGCCAGCCAGCAGGCCGTGTTCAAGAACTGCTCCTACGGCCCCTACCGGCGGATCCTGAAGCGGATCATTGCCGAGGAGGGGTTCCACATGCGGATGGGCGAGGAGCGGATGATGCTCATCGCCGAGGGCACCAACTTCCAGCAGGCGATGTTCCAGCAGTCGCTGGACAACTGGTGGTGGCCGGCCCTGCAGTTGTTCGGGCCTGATTCCAAGCCCGACGACGTGCTACTGCGGTGGCACATCAAGTCAGAACGCAACGAAGTGCTACGGGCCCGTTGGGTACAGAAGTTCGCACCGATGCTCATCTCGTACGGATTCACCATTCCCGATCCGGGCCTCGTCCACGATGCCGAGGCCGATACGTGGACTGCCGGTCCCATTGACTGGGAACCGCTGAAGCGCACCCTGGCCATGGGCGGGCCCGACTCGGCCCGACGCATCGGCGAGGCAGCCGCCAACTGGGCCGACACCCGCTGGGTGCGCGAGGCCATGGACAACGCACCCGACCGGGCCGCCGGAGCCCCAGCATGACGTCGATCCCGACCGTGGAGGCCGTGCGAGCCGCGGTGGCCACAGTGGATGACCCGGAGTACCCGGGCATCTCCATTGTCGACCTCGGCCTTCTGGAGTCGGTCGAGGTACGGCCAGACGGCGACGTGGTGGTCGGCCTGGTGCCGACCTTTTCGGGTTGCCCCGCACTGGCCATGATCGCCGAGGACGTCCGCGCGGCCGTCGCCGCCATCGGCGGGTTGACCGGCCCCCGGGTGGACGTCCGCTGGCTAAGCGGTCCGGCGTGGACCGTGGAACGCCTGACCGGTACCGCCCGACGGACCATGGCTGAAGAGTTCACGGTTGCCGTCCGCATCGGTGCCGGCCCCGTGCCGTGCCCTCGCTGCGGCGGCGACACCGCCGAAGAGTCGATGTTCGGCCCCAGTCGGTGTCGGGCTGTCCACGTGTGCCATTCGTGTACCGAGGTCGTGGAGGTGATGCGGGCCTAGACCCGCCAACACCATGAAGCGCTACGAGGTGTTCCTCAAAAAGGACGGTCGGGACGAGTACCGCCATGCCGGGTCGCTGGACGCACCCAACGACGAGTTGGCCCTCGTGTTGGCCCGCGAGTCCTACCTGCGCCGAGCCGAGGCCGACCGGTTGTGGTTGGTCGACCGGGAGCATCTGGTGGTGGGCAATACCGACTTCGTTGCCCCCAACGCAGACAAACCCCACCGCCACAACGACGGCGAACGCATCGCCGAACGGCGGAAGCGCCTCCGCGAGGCACAGAAATACACCGGAGAGGATGCATCATGACCGGCCCGTGGAACGCCGACATCCGGGAGTTCGTCCTGGCCTTCGCCGACGACGAGCACCTGATGGGCCAGCAGCACACCGAGTGGATCGGCGTGGCCCCGTTCCTCGAGGAGGATCTGGCCTTCAGCTCCATCGGGCAGGATGAGTTAGGTCACGCCGCCACGCTGTACGCCATCGTGGCCGGCGAAGGAGACCCCAACCGTGAGGGAGGCATCGACGACCGGCGACTCGACGCTTTGGCCTTCGACCCCGACCCCTCACGGTGGCGCTCGGCACATCTGGTAGAGGCCACCACTGACGACTGGGCCCATGCGCTGGTTCGGCACTGGCTCTACGACACCGCCGAACAACTCCGATGGGAGCTCGTTGCCGAGTCCACACTGGAACCACTCGCCGGCGCAGCTGCCCGTGCTGAACGCGAGGAGTGGTTCCACCGTCGCCACGCCGACGGCCTGCTGGACGTGCTGCTACCGGCACCCGGTGCTGGCGACCGGCTCCGGGCGGCGTTGACCGACCTGCTCCCCCTCGCCGTGGGCCTATTCGACCCAGTGGCCGGCGAGGTCCAGGCGGTGGCGTCAGGCGTGACGATCGCACCGTTCGATTCCAGAATGCCCGAGTGGGCTGACCGGGTCCGAGCCCGCTTCGACGGCGACCTCTCATCGATCGACCTGTCACCGTCCGACCGGGCGGCCCCAACCGGTCGAACGACTCGCAGTAATGCCTTTGGTCCGCTGTTGTCGAGGATGCGCGAGGTACTCGACCTCGACCCCGCCGCTATCTGGTAGTTGCTGCCACCGACCTGCCCACCCGACGACCCCTCCCGTCCGCGTTACGGTTCGCGACCATGGTGCTGGGCCCCGACGAGGTGATCGTCGCCGACGATTACCACACGGCCGGCGAGCCGTTCCGCATCGTCGACCTGGGCCCGATGGAGGGCACCACGGTGCTGGACCGTCGGTCGTGGGCCATGGCCAACCTCGACGACCACCGACGATTCCTGATCCACGAACCACGCGGGCACGCCGACATGTACGGCGGCATGGTCGTACCTCCCAACGAACCCGCTGGTGGAGCGGCCGGCGATCTCGGCGTGGTGTTCTTCCACAAGGACGGCTTCTCGACGGCATGTGGCCACGGCACCATCGCCATGGCCACTTGGGGGATCGACACCGGACGCCTCCAGGTACCTACCGACGGCGAGGCACCGGTGGTGGTCGACGTTCCGTCGGGACGCCTGCACACCGTCGCCAGAATGGAGGCGGGCCGGGTGGCCTCGGTGCGATTCACCAACGTCGAGTCCTTCGTGACAGCCCGCGACCTCACCGTGCAAACCAATCTCGGACCGGTGACCGCCCACGTGTCGTTCGGCGGCGCGTTCTACGCCTCGGTGTCCATTGACGAGCTGCCCGTCTCCTGTTGCCCCTCTGACGTAGACCAACTGATCGTCCTCGGTCGGGAGATCAAGGCGGAGCTGGCCAATCACCCGTCAGTCGGCCATCCGACCGACAACCGGCTGTCCGGCCTCTACGGCACGATTCTCCACGAGACGGTCATGTCGAACTGCGGGTCGCTCCATCAGCGAAACGTGACGATCTTCGCCGACGGTCAGGTCGACCGGTCGCCCTGCGGGTCAGGAACCTGTGCCCGCCTGGCTCTGCTCCACGATGCCGGTGACCTCGATGTCGGCGCCACCTTCCTAAACGAGGGTGTGGCCGGTGGCGTGTTCGACGCCCGGGTCGAGGCAGCTACCAGCACCGGGATCATCCCGAGCGTGGAGGGCTCAGCCCATCGGCACGCCACCACGACCTTCCACCTCGACCCACATGATCCCGTGAACCTGGGATTCTTGTTCCGATGACCCGTCGCTCAATACCGGCCCCGCTATGACAGGCCTCCCCCATTTCGATGCCAAGGCCATCCGAGCGGTGGTCGACATGCCGACCTGCATCGAGGCCCTCCGGGAGGGCAGCCGGGAGTTGGGCAAGCTCCACCCCCGAGCTCAGGTACCGCTCGGCCCGGGCGACGACTTCCTGATGATGCCGGCGGTGTCGCCAGCCGGGATCGGAGTGAAGATCGTCAACGTCGTCTCGGGCAACCGCGACCGGGGACTACCCCTCATCCACGGCTTCTACCTCTACTGCGATCGGGAGACCGGGGTGCCGACGGCCACGCTGGACGGCTCGGCGCTGACCACCCTGCGTACTCCGGCGGCTTCGGCTCTGGCTGCAGACCTCCTGGCTAGTCGAGATGCGACGACGCTCGGTGTGTTCGGCACCGGTATCCAGGCCCGAGGCCACATCGAGGCGATGCTGGTGGTGCGACCAGGCATCGACCGCATCGTGGTGTCCGGTCGAACTGCCGCTTCGGCGGTCGGCTTCGTGGCCGACCCCAACGTGCAGGCGTTGGCTGGCGATCGGGAACTGGTGAGCGGAACGCCCGAGGAGACCGCGGGGTGTGCCCTGGTGTGCGGTTGCACCTCGTCGACCGAGCCGGTGATTCCCACGACCGCCGTCCGTCCGGGCGCCCACGTGGGGTTGGTCGGCAGTTACTCGACGGCCCGCCGGGAGGTCGAGGCCGAGCTGCTGGCCAGGGCCACGGTCTTCGTCGATGACCGCCATGCCGCAGCCCACGAGGCCGGTGACCTGATGGTGCCCGCCGAGGCCGGCGACTGGTCATTCGATGCGGTGGCCGGTGACCTCGCCGAACTCTGCCTTGGAACCACTGGGCGACGAGACGATGACGAGATCACCTTGTTCAAGTCGGTCGGCCTGGCCGTCTGGGACCTGATCGTGGCCGGAGCAGTCGTCCGGGCTGACTGAACACACCGCCCAGACGGCAAGCAGTCAAACCTTTGATTATCTAGGAGACCGATCGTTAGGATCCCCTGATGCCCCTCCCCTTCGACCCCGTGGACACCATCGGTCTTCCCGCAGAGCAGAAGCGCTCACTGCAGGGCGAACGCCTGTCCGCGCTGGTGGACCGACTGGCCACCGGCGACAACGCCTTCTGGTCCGAACGTCTGGCTGACGTCGCCCCGGCGTCGATCACCTCGGTGGACGATCTCCCCCGCCTGCCGTTCACCGTCAAGCAGGACCTCCGCGACCAGTACCCGTTGGGCATGGTCACAATCCCGGTGGAGGCCACCACCCGTCTCCACGCCAGTTCCGGCACCAGCGGAAAGCCGACGATTGTCGTCTACACCCCCGCTGACCTCGCCATCTGGGCGGAGGTAAATGCCCGGGCCCTTGCCCTGGCCGGCACCCGATCCGACGACATCCTCCACAACGGCTACGGCTACGGCCTGTTCACCGGTGGCCTCGGCCTTCACTACGGCGGGGAGCGCCTCGGCTGCACCGTCGTGCCCGTGTCGGGTGGCAACACCGCCCTCCAACTCCAGCTCCTCGAAGACCTGGGCAGTCGGGTGCTGTCGGCCACGCCCTCGTTCTGCCTCGTTCTGGCCGAACGGGCCCATGCCCTGGGCATCCGGGACCGACTCGGCGTCGAGATCGGCATCTTGGGCGCCGAACCGTGGTCCGAGGGCATGCGCGAGCGCATCCACGAGGCATGGGGCGGCAACTTCACCGCACTGGACATCTACGGCCTATCGGAGATCATCGGCCCCGGCGTAGCCATGGAGGCCCCCGATGACCTCGGTGCCCTGAACGTCTTCGACGACCACTTCCTACCCGAGATTGTGGATCCGGCCACCGGTCAGCCCCTACCCGATGGCGAGTTCGGCGAATTGGTCATCACCACGCTCACCAAGGAAGCCATGCCGATGCTTCGGTACCGCACCGGCGACATCACCCGGATCCTCCCCGATACGGGTGACACGGCCGGACCCGGCACCCGCCACTGGACCCGGATGGCCCGCCTCACCGGACGGGCCGACGACATGCTCATCATCCGGGGCATCAACGTGTACCCGCGCGAGATCGAGGCCGTCCTGATGGACGATCCCGACGTGGGTGCCAACTACGCCATCGTCGTGGACCGCCGGGGTCCCATGGTCGAACTCCGGGTTCGCGCCGAGGCCACGACAGCGGCCAGCTCGGCCACCAACCTGGTCGCCGGCGCCGAACGCCTGGCCAAGCTGATCACGGAACGCATCCGGATCCGAGCCGACGTCGAGATGGTGCCCGAAGGCTCTATGCCCCGCACCGAGGTCGGCAAGGTCAAGCGGGTCTTCGAGCAAGTCGACGACACCGATCCCTTGGAATGACTGGCCCACTGGCCTGAGGGCCCGAACACCAGCGAAAAACCTTCATTTCTGATGGTCCGTCAGATTTCAGACGGGAGTAGCGTTACCCACCGTGTCGGACCGCCCCGAGGACACTCCTGAACAGGCCGAATTTCGCTCCGCGTCGCGCTCCTTCCTAGCCGAACACGCCGAACCCCGTACCCAGATCGACCCCTGGCAGGTGTCCGGCTTCCCCGACGACGCCGAGGCGAAGGTGTACTTCGAACATGGTCGTGCCTGGCAGCGGACTCTGGCCGACCACGGATGGG